>ENA-OWPA01000555-OWPA01000555.1-bioreactor-metagenome-genome-assembly--contig:-NODE-555-length-46156-cov-4.476812_pt1 | contig 46156 bp, 41 predicted proteins | sample MGYA00238139_ERZ651803 | MGnify/ENA primary metagenome ERZ651803 (study PRJEB26909, sample SAMN07631231) | bioreactor metagenome | isolation source: Switchgrass digestor | place: USA: Dartmouth...
GCGTCTGCTGAATGCCCCTTACGCCGACCCGCCAGTGCCGGACGAGCCTCCCACTTTCTTCGATGTCGCGTCCGATGAGCAGTGGCGCTGGATCCACGCCGGGGCGGAACTGGGACTGGTAAACGGGTATCCCGACGGGACCTTCCGGCCCGACGGGTCCGTCACTCGGGCAGAGGCAGTCGCCATCGTAGAGCGGACTGTGGCTTGGATGACAAAGGGAACCGACCCGAATCTCAAGTTGGTGGTGAACGGCGAGGCGATTCCGGAGGCCGAACTGGCCTTGCGGGACGGGCTGATCTATGCCCCGGCTTCGGCGATTTATCGGGATCCCCGCATGGCAGACTGGCGCAGGGACGTGGGTCCGGAAACGCACGCCTTCGCTGCCAACGAGGAGTTTGCGTTGTGCAGCCCTGTGGCTACGTTCACGGCTGGGAAGCGGAGCGTGACGTTGTCTGACGGTACTGAGGTGGCAGAGCTGCTGGCCGTGCCCTACCTCCGGTTTCAGCAGTTGATGATCCCCGTTGCGCCGGAGGGGGGAACGGGCATGCTGCCCTACGCCGGGGCGGTGCATGATCCCGATTCCGGGACGGTGACAGTTATGTTCACGGAAGACTGGCCTGGGTTTCATCTGCCTGCCGGCCCGTCTGAGGTGCAGCTGACCACAACGGTCTCCCTGGAACTGGATCCGCTGCGCCGCCCCAGCGGATGGGTCCAGTGGCCTGCCCTGACGGATGAGCGGGGCAACTGCGTACAGGCAAGGCAGCGAATGCCGGTGACCTTCACGGTGGACCCCACGGGTCCTCTGCGCCTGCGGGGAGCTGACGGGAAACTGGTTACCACCTTTACATCCGGGCCGGCTAGCGGCTGGGGGCTGCCGGAGGTGGTGGTCACCTCAGATTCTCCTCCAGAGGGGACCCACATCGTACGCAGCACGTCCGGCGATTACCGGCCAGGGCAGCAGAAAGTGACGATCGTGGACAAGGGTCCCCGCCGCCTGGTGCTGGAGGCAAGCGGCCCGCTTCAGGTTGGGCAGGAAGCTACTGTTCAAATCTTGACTGTCGATCGGTATGACCGGCCCAGCGATTACGGGGTGGCAGCCTATCCCGGCGGGCCCATCCCGGATCCGCTGCAGGTAATCGGGCCTGATGGTACCGCAGTGGAGGTGCAGCCGCATCTTTATGAAGCGGGCACCACCGACTACATTCTGGAGCATGGGAAGGGGAGCTTCAGCTTCACCCCTGAGGCCCCGGGAACCTATCGGGTGCTGATTCCCTGGAGTCCAAAGTACGGCAAGGTGGCTGGCTATCTTGAAGGGACCTTCGAGGTGAGCCCTTAAAGATAGAGCGTGTCGACCATGGGATCGGCGACAAGCTGCGGGTCACATGGAGTCACGCCAGTTTGTGGTGATAGGCGGGTGCAGAGATGCCCGCTGTGCAGATGCTTCGGAGGTGATGGTGCCTTGCGGATGCGAGTATGGACGCTGGCGCTGGTTATCGGCATCGGCGCGGCAATCTCAGGAAGCCCAGCGGCAGCGGCGGCCACATTCTCAGATGTGGAAGGCCACTGGGTCGCCGACCTGGTCGCCAGCGCTGCAGCAGCCGGATATGTGAACGGCTATCCGGACGGTACATTTCGCCCTGATGCTCCGGTCACCCGGGCTGAGGCTTTGAAACTGGTTCTGGCAGCTGGACAGGTGGGCCTAATCGAGGCGGCAGATCCCATGTGGTCCTCCAGTTCACCTGATGATCACTGGATCGTGAGGCAGGGCTACCTGCGCACGGCAGAGGTGAATGACATCGTGCCTTTCGGGACGGACTTCCGGCCGGATGATCCCGCCACCAGGCTGGACTTGCTCCAGTTCGTCCTGCGGATGCTGCACGCCCCCTATAACGACCCGCCTGTGCCGGCACAGCCTCCGGCCTTCACGGACGTCCGGTCCGATGAGGAATGGCGCTGGGTCCACACGGGTGTGGGACTGGGACTGGTGGAGGGGTACCCCGACGGGACCTTCCGGCCTGACGGCCCTGTCACCCGGGCGGAGGCAGTTGCCATGGTGGAGCGGGCCGTGGCCTGGATGACGGCGGGAACCGACCCACAGCTCCGGTTGGTGGTGAACGGCGAGGCGATTCCGGAGGCCCAGCTGGCCGTGCGGGACGGAGTGATCTACGCCCCAGCCGCGGCGATCTATCAGGACGACTGGACCATCGCCTGGTCGGAGGTGAAAGGGCCGGAGGCGTACGCCTTTGCCAGAAACGAGCAGTTCCGAACGTGTGAGATTGTGGTGAGGTTCGAAGCCGGGGAGCGGAGTGCGGCCTCAGGGCAGGATGCCGGCACCACTGAACTGCTGGGGCTGCCCTACCTTCGGTTCTACCGCCTGATGATCCCCGTGGCGCCGGTGGGAGGTACGGGAAAGCTGCCCTTTGCGAAGGCGGTCCATGATCCGGCCAGTGGGACGGTGACGATCACTTATACCGAAGACTGGCCGGGATACCACCTGCCCACAGACCCATCCACTGTGCGCATGACCATGACGGGGACATCTGAGGTGGATCCCCTGTACCGCCCCAGCAGCCGGGTGGGCTGGCCGCGGCTGGTTGATGCACAGGGCAATTGCGTGCAGACCAGGCAGTTGCCCTCGGTGACCTATGCGGTAGATCCTGCCGATCCCCTGCGCCTGCGGGGAGAGGACGGGCAGCTGGTGATGACCTATACAGCCGGGCCGGATAATGCCTGGAAGGAGCCTGAGGTGGTGGTCACCGCAGATGAACCTGTTGAGGGGACCTATGCCATAAGCGTTGCGTCCGGCGATTTCGTGCCCACAGAGTGGCCGGTCGTCATCACGGACAGGGGACCCCGCCGCCTGGTGCTGGAGGCAAGCGGCCCGCTGAAGGTGGGGCTGGAGGCCAACATTCAAATCCTGACGGTTGACCGGTACGACCGTCTCAGCGATTACGGCATGGAGGCTTATCCGGGCGGATCCATTCCGGACCCGCTGCGGGTCATCGGGCCGGATGGCAGCGAAGTGGAGGTGCAGCCATTCATCTACGAACGGGGCACCATCGACGCCATCCTATCGAATGGGAAGGGCAGCTTCACGTTCACTCCTGAGATTCCTGGGACATATCGGGTCCTGATCCCCTGGGTCTCAGACTATCCCAAGGTGGACGGTTATCTTGAAGGGACCTTCGAGGTGAGCCCCTAACGAGTACAGTGCGCCGCAATTTCGGGGTGAGCCCCTGGATTGCAGGCTTGAGGAGGATCCGCCGTGACATTCCGCATGACTCCGCTCGACGGCACGCCCGACGAGCGGTACACCGAACTGATTCAGCAGCTCCGGGGGCTTCTCGAGGGAGAGTCTGACTGGCTGGCCAATCTGAGCAACGCCGCCAGCCTTCTCTACATGCAGCTGGACCGCATCAACTGGGCAGGTTTCTACCTGATGCGGGGCGGCGAACTGGTACTGGGGCCCTTCGGCGGCAAACCCGCCTGCACCCGCATTCCTCTGGGCAAGGGCGTCTGCGGTACTGCTGCTGCCCTGCGGGAGACGCAGGTTGTGCCGGATGTCCACCAGTTTCCGGGCCACATCGCCTGCGACGAGGCCTCCCGGTCCGAGATCGTAGTGCCGCTGATGGAGGGCGGCCGTGTGGTGGGGGTCCTGGATATCGACAGCCCCGAGCCGGGGCGCTTTACCGCTGTGGACCGGCGGTACCTGGAGCAGGTGGCGGCGCTGCTGGCTCCGTGGGCGGCGCAAGGCAGCTGCTGAGGCTGGACTCGTGCGGCTGGCGTAAAGAAAGGCCAGGGTGAGAGAACACCCTGGCCTTTTGCGTATGAGTTTTCCGCAGTGCGAGCAGCTGACAGGGTCCAGCCTGCCTCTCCATCTCAAAAGGGGTAGTGCGTGCACCGCAGAATGCCGCTTTCTGTGGTGCAGACTCCGAATCCGCCGCCACTGACGCCGCCGGAGAGCCACGGATCCAGCAGCTGAAACGGGAGAAAGAGTACCGAATCATCGATGGTGGTGATTGCCAGCGCCCACACACCGAGGCTGATGGCAATCGCAGTGACAGAATGCCAGCGCGTCCGAACCAGTCGGGACGAGTGTCCCACTGCCAGGCTGAGGAAGATGAACGTAAGGCTGAGCACAAGGAGTCCAATCGAAAAGCTGCTGAGGAAGCTGCACACGTAAGACGACAGGGCAGCCCACCAATACCATCTGGGCTTCCCGGCGGCGCCCAGGCCGGCCGCCAGGACGGTAAACGCGGCCAGACAAACGAATATCACGGCGAAGATGGGCATCGCTCACCCTCCCTATCCACGTGGACAAACCGAAACCCGAGCCACCAGACGTAGAGACCCGTTGGCGAGCGCACTCCTGCTGCTCCTCAAGTATACGCAGCTTTACGGCTCGCCGACCACCGGAGATCAGCGCCTGCCCTGAAGCTCCTGGAAGAGGCGCACCAGTTCTGGCTTGGTCACCTTGCCCATGGCATTCCTGGGCAGCTCCGGGAGGTGGAGAAGCCGGGTGGGCAGCTTGTACCTGGCAAGCCGCTCCGCGCCCCATTCGCGCAGCTCCTCCAGCTCAGGCTTCCAGCCCAGTGCCGGCACCACCGCCAGGCCGACCCGTTCGCCCCACTCCTCGTCGGGCAGGCCCACCACAGCACATTCCACGATGTGCGGATGCTCCCGGAAGGCCTCTTCGATCTCCAGCGCAGACAGCTTGTAGCCGCCGGACTTGATGATGTCGACGCTGGCCCGGCCCAGAATCCGGTACGAGCCGTCCTCCAGCACAGCGATGTCGCCGGTCCGGAACCAGCCGTCCCGGAAGGCCTGCTGGGTAGCCTCCGGCCGCCGCCAGTACTCCCGGAAGACAGACGGCCCTTTCACCTCAATCTCTCCGGGGGTCCCCGGCGGAACCGGCTGGCCCGCCTCGTCCACCAGCCGGACCTCTACCCCAGGAAGCGGGAGCCCCACATGACCCGGCCGCCGCTCCCCGTGCAGCGGGTTGGAGAGGGCCATGCCGATCTCCGTCATGCCGTACCGCTCGAGGAGGACGTGGCCGGTGATGGACCGCCACCGCTCCAGCACGCGGACCGGCAGTGCGGCAGAGCCGCTGACCATCAGACGGAGGCGCCGGGCTGCTGCCGACCAGGCCTCCTGTTCCTCCGGCGATGCTGCCTCCCAGGCGGAGATCAGCTTCGTATAGATGGTGGGCACCGCCATGAAGAGGGTAAGGCTGCCGCCTGCGATGGCCTCCCACACAGCCCTGGCTTCAAAGCGCTGATGGATGGTGCACGTCGCCCCGGACCAGAGGGCGCAGGTGAGGACGTTGATGATGCCGTGTACGTGATGCAGCGGCAGTACCAGGAGGATATGGTCATCCGCACTCCACTCCCAGGCTTCCACCAGGGTGGTCACCTGTGCCTGGATGTTGCCGTGGGTGGTGACCACTCCCTTGGGCCGGCTGGTGGTGCCGCTGGTGTAGATGATCAGGGCCCGCCGGTCCGGAGTGAGCGCCGGGAGGGGAGAGGTCAGGGGCGCCGCGGCGCAGCAGGGCCCGAACGCCGAGCCCGAATCGCCCAGAAGCTCCGTCGTCAGCAGGAACCGGGCCCCTGCCGCCTCAGCCGCCGGCCGCACCCGGTCAGCCAGGGTCGGATGGGCCACCACGATCGAGGCATCCGCATCCTGAATCACATAAGCCAGTTCCCCGGGAGGATGGGAGACGGCCAGGGGCACGGCGATGCCCCCGGCCCGCCAGATGCCCCACTGCACCGCCACGTAGGCAAAGCTCGGCGGCACCAGGAAGGCCACCCGGGCCTCGGCCAGATCCGTCTGGCCCGCCAGCAGTCCGGCAGCCACCCGGGCCGAAGCGGCCAGAAGATCCCGGTAGCGGAACGTCCCTTCCACGGCATGAATGGCGATCCGGTCGTCATGGGCCTCAGCCCGGTGGAACAAGGGCAGTGCACACCCTGCTGCAGCCATCCCTGTCACCTCCCGCCGCCGGCTTCCGCCTGGAACCGGGGGGCCCGCTTCTCCAGCCACGCCCGGATTCCCTCGGTGAAATCCACAGGGTCTACCCGCTCGCCCTGACTCACTACATCGTCGTTCTCAGGCAGGCAGATCGCCACCGCCTCCTTGGCGGCCCGGAGCGCCGTTCCGGAGTGCTGCGCAATCCGCCGGGCCAGGTCCCGCACGGCTTCATTCAGGCGGTCCGCCGGCGCCAGGTAGTTGACCAGCCCCATGGCGTGGGCTTCTCGGGCATCCACCAACCGGCCGGTGTAGAGCAGGTCCTTGGCCCTGCTGGGGCCCACCAGCTCTACCAGGCGCCGCGCAAACCGGTGGCTGATGGCCACACCCAACTTGCTTACGGGAATCCCCATCTGCGCCTGCTCGGAGGCCACACGCAGGTCGCAGCCCAGCGCCAGCTCCAGTCCGCCGCCGATGGCATACCCGTTCAGGCAGGCGATGGTGGGCACCGGCAGGTTCTCGATCGCACTGATGGCGTCCTCAACAACATGCAGGTTCTGGTTGACCTCATCTACGGTCATGGTGGCCAGTTCCCGAATGTCTGAGCCAGCGGTAAAGGCCTGGCCGCCGGCGCCCTGGAGGATTACGACCCGGGCCTCCCCATTGGCCTGGATTTCCTCTGCCAACTGCCGCAGCCGCCGCCACATCTCGACGGTAAAGGCATTTCGCACCTCTGGGCGGTTGATCGTGATGGTGGCGATGCCGTCCGCCTGTTCAAAAAGCAGCACGTCCGTGGTGTTCATCAACATAAAACCGCTCCCCCTATATGCCCAAAAACTTTACACGCTCCCTGTCATCCCCCAGCCGCGCCGGGCCGGAGCCAGACAGGGCGGTGGAGTCTGCTCTCTTCTTTTGCAAAACAGTACGGCGAGGCCGCCGCGGTTGATCGCGAAAATCACCGTGAGCAGCTCCCGCACTTGAATCAGGGCGAGCCCCAGTGAGGGTTCGTCCAGCAGCAGTTGCTGCCACCTGGCGCCCCTGCGTCTATCTGTTTTCTGCCACGTGACGCCGCAGGCTGCTCCCCACTTGCTGCCGACCGGCGCCTCGGGCTGCACTGCTTGCTGGTGTTTCACCTCCCTAACTGAGCCGCCGAGCGGGCCACCCCACATGGCCCGCTCGCTTTCTGTCGAAATGGATGCCCTGATAGTCAGGGATTACTCATTAATAGGTAGATTCTCACCAATTCACGCAACTCCTGCCTGGATCATTCCTTTTAGCGAGGCACACGGGGATGCACAGCAGGAGCGCTCCGGCCCTGGACGAGCGTGGCCCACACCCCCTGGGGCCCGGCCAGTGCCCGGCCAGTTCGGTAAGATCGGGCCCATTTGGAGACACTCTGCGATCAGAAACCAGCGCTTGGGCCAGAGGGAGGGGAGGAGCGGTTGGTGAGCCAGAACCCGGGGACGGTCGGTCAACTCATGCAGCGGCTTACCGCCCCCGGTCAGGTCGGGTCAGAGGCCTACCGGCAGGCACTGGCAGAAGCCAAGCAGCTCTACCTCTCACCTGCCCTGTGCGACAACCTGCAGCTCCTGCAGGCGGTCATGCAGGACTGCAGCGATGTGGTCTACCTCTGCTTCCAGATCGGCCTACCGGCCGCACGCCGTGCTGTTCTTGTTTTCGTGGACGGGCTCGTGGACCGTGCCGAGGTGGACCGCACGATCCTTGACCCGCTCATAACCAAAGCGTCCCAGATCCAGGGGAGCGCACCCCAGCAGGTCCTGGTCGGCTGGCTGGCCGGGCGGCTCCTCACCCAGGCCGACCATCAGCTGGACTGCACCATCGGTGCAGTGGTGGACGCGGTGATACGCGGGCGGACTGTTCTCCTCGTGGATGGAGAGACTACCGCCCTCATCGCCAACACCCAGGGCTGGGAGGTCCGCAGCATATCGGAGCCCATCACCGGAGGGGCGGTGCGGGGACCCCGTGACGGCTTTACGGAGAATCTGCGAACCAACACGGCCCTGGTCCGGCTGCGGATCCCGGAGCCTACCATCGTCCTCTGGCTGGCCGGCACCATGGTGAAGCTGGCGCTCTTCCTCCATGCCTCTGCGGTCAACCTGGCTCAGACTCTTGGCTTTCGGGATTACGTTCCGCTCGTGCTGCCTGTGGGTGCACTTACGGTGGTGATGGCGCTGGCACTGCATGGGCCTCCTCTGGTCCGTCAACGAGGCCCCTGGGGGCATGCTTACCATCCCCTGCACGGACGAGCCGGACCGGCACCTCTCCCTGGAATCTGCCCGCGCTAAGGGGAAGCGGTGGGCGCGGGTGGCCGGTGGGCGTCCCCAGGTGGGCATCCACATCGACATGGAGATGGATATCGCCATGCAGGAATGCTCCGGGAACCTGACTACCTCTGAAACTTTCGCCCAGCTGGAAGCGATGCTGGAGGAGAAGGTGGTGGGCATGGTGGCGGAGGCCGTTCAACTGGTCCAGGCCCAGAAAAGCGACGTGTTTGGTCTCGGCGAGATCTTCTACCGCACCGCGCCCGGCTACTGGCGCCAGGTGCAGGACGGCTGGAACGACGAGTACTTCCCTTCCCTCGAGCCGGTCCTGAGCGCAGATGTGCGGCTGCTGCGCGGCGGACTGACCATCCGCCCGATTCCGGTGGAGTAACCGGTACCCTGTTCCTGGGAACCCTAAAAAAGTGCGCAAAAACTGACCTGCGGCAGCAGGAATATTGATGCCCGCGTCAAAACGTAGGGGCAGTGGGGTAAAGTGGTGGGAAGTGGCGCGGAATCCCACAAAGTGTGGTGGGAAGTGGCGCCCTCCGACCGGGACTGCCCCGGGGTCCAGCAGCACGTAGAGGAACTGGCAGCGGGAGATATCGCCTATGTTCATGGGTGAGTACCAACACAACCTGGATGCAAAGGGACGCCTTATCATCCCGGCCAAGCTCCGTGAGGGCCTGGGTGAGCGTTTCTTTGCCACAAAAGGGTTGGAAAACTGCTTGTTCCTCTTTCCGCCGGCCGAGTGGGAGGCCTTCGGGGAGCGGCTCCGCTCGCTGCCCCTGGCCAGCGGCGCAGCCCGGGCGTTCACCCGCCTCTTCTTCTCCGGCGCTACCGAGTGCGAGGTGGACCCCCAGGGCCGCATCCTTCTGCCCGCCAACCTGCGGCAGTACGCCGGCATTGAAAAAGAAGTGGTGATCGTCGGCGTCTCCACCCGGGTGGAGATTTGGTCCAAGACCGGGTGGGAAGAGTACTGCCGTAAGGCGGAAGCCGCCTACGCCGAGACCGCCGAGAAGCTGCTGGATTTCTAAGCGAGGCGACTTGCAGTGGAGTTTCATCACGTGCCAGTCCTGCTCAACGAGGTGCTGGAAGGACTGGCCATTCGGGAAGACGGTACGTACGTGGACTGCACCCTGGGCGGTGCGGGCCACTCTCTGGAAATCCTCCGCCGCCTGGGGCCCAAGGGCCGGCTGATCGGCCTGGACCAGGATGAAGCAGCCCTGGCAGCGGCGGCGGAGCGGCTGGCGCCCTTCGGCGACCAGGTTCGGCTGGTGAAGACCAATTTCGCACGGATCGCCCAGGTGGTGGACGAGCTCCAGGTGGGACCGGTGCACGGCGTGCTGATGGATATTGGGGTCTCGTCCCACCAGTTGGATGAAGCAGAGCGGGGCTTCAGCTTCCATCAGGAGGCATCCCTGGACATGCGGATGGACCGTTCCAGCCCGGTGTCGGCAGCCACAGTAGTGAACGAGTGGCCGGAGGAGGAGCTGGTCCGGATCATCCGGGAGTACGGCGAAGAGCGCTGGGCCAAGCGAATTGCCCAGTTCATCGTCCGGGCCCGGGCCCACGGGCCCATCCGAACCACCACAGAACTGGTCGACGTGATCAAGGCGGCCATTCCGGCTGCCGCCCGGCGGGAGGGGGGACATCCCGCCCGGCGCACCTTCCAGGCGATCCGCATCGCCGTCAACGACGAACTGGGCGCCCTGGAGCGGGGTCTGGAGGGCGCCGTTCAGGTTCTGGCCCCCGGCGGCCGGCTGGCCGTCATCACCTTCCACTCCCTGGAGGACAGGCTGGTCAAACAGACCTTTGCCCGGTGGGCCAACCCCTGCACCTGTCCCCCGAATGCGCCGGTCTGCACCTGCGGCAAGCAGCCGCTGGTCCGGCACGTTACCCGCAAGCCGGTGACAGCGTCGCCGGCGGAACTCGAAGCAAATCCCCGATCCCGCAGCGCCAAACTGCGGGTCGTTGAGAAGCTGTAGATGGGAGGCGGTTCGAATGTCCCTGGCACACGGATATCCCCGCGTGAATCGGGCCACGGAGGGCAGCGCGGCATATGCCCTGCCTGCGGAGCCGGCCCGGCATCCGGAGACCAGGACGGCCGCCAAGCCCAAGGCCAGGCGCCGTTCCCGGAAGCCGCTGGCCCTGGCGGCGGTGGGATGGGCCTGCGTGATGGCCTTTGCGATGCTGGTGGTGCACCGCAACAGCCTGGTGCTGGCCGAGACGTCGGCGGTAACCACCGCCCGGGCCCAACTGGCTGAACTGCAGAACCAGAATCAGGAACTGGAGGACAAGCTCACCGCCGAGACCTCGGTGGAGGCGGTTATGGCCTGGGCATCAGCCCACGGCATGACCCTGGCCGCCGACGTCCGGACGCTGGAGGGCGTGCCCACTGCTGTTGCCGCGGCTGAGGCCCCGTCTGCAGCGGCGGAAACGCCCGAAGAAGCGCCTGCCGGCTTCTGGGCAGCCCTGAAGGCCCGCCTGACGGGGACTGCGGCAGCCCCCTGAGGCAAAAGCAGGCAGCCTCTGGACTGCGCCCAAGGCCGCCTGAATGGCGCGGTCGACAGCGCAGCACCTCTGTGATGTGCGGCTTGCGATGCGAACCAATACGCCGCTAGAAACGTATACCAGACGTGGAAAGCCCTTCCTTCCGGAAGGGCTTCTGTTTGTCCCTCCTGGTGAATAAATTTCTCGGGAGCGCACTGTGCGCACCACTCACCGAGGCAGGAGGGGCAGAATCGCCGTGAACACGGGGATTCAGAGCCGCCGGCGGATGCTGGCCTTGATCGGGATCTTCTTCACGGTCTTCAGCATGCTGGTGGGCCGCATGGCTTACCTGCAGATCGCCAAGGGCGACTGGCTGGCGGAGATGGGCTTCCGCTACCGGATGCGGCCCACTCCCATCCAGGCCGACCGGGGTGAGATCCTCGACCGCAATGGCCAGCCGCTGCTCCGCAACGTGGTCTGCAGCTCTGTCTACGCGGAGCCGATCCTGATCCCCAACAAAGCAGCCGCCGCCCAAGCCCTGGCGCCTATTCTAAAGATGGACCCGGCGGAACTGGAGACCCGCATGAGCCGCCCCAGCTACTTCGAGTGGCTGAAGCGGAAGGTCTCCCCGGAGGTGGAGGCGCAGGTCCGGGCCCTGAACCTTCAGGGCATCGGCTTCGCCCCTGAAAAGTGCCGGGAGTACCCGGAGGGCGACCTGGCGGTTCACGTGCTGGGCATTTCCAACCTGGACCACCAGGGCATCGAGGGCCTCGAACTGACCTACGACAAGTACCTCAGGGGCAAGAACGGCGCGATCCAGTGCGAGTACACCGCCCGGGGCCTTCCCATGGAGGGCGGCGAATGCCGGGTCCAGGAGGGCACGCCCGGCCTCACCCTCATGACCACCCTGGACATCGGCCTCCAGCGGCTCATCGAAAAGAGCGTGGAGCGGGCCCACCTGGAGACCCGGGCGCAGCGGGCCAGCATCATCGTGATGGAAGTGAAGACCGGCGAGATTCTGGGCCTCGCCCAGTGGCCCAAGTACGACCCGGCCCTGGGCGGCAACTCTGATCCGGCCCTCCGCCGCATCTTCACCGTGGCCGACACCCTGCCTCCGGGCTCCATCTTCAAACCGACCACAGCCGCGGCCGCACTGGATGCGGGTGTGATCGACCGGAATACTGTGATCAATGACACCGGCTGTATGCAGGTGGGCGGATGGTCCGTCTGCAACTGGGATCACCGCGGCCTGGGCTCGGTCCGCATCGACAAGGTGATGGCGGCCTCCTCCAACGTGGGCTTCGCCACCCTGGGGATGATGCTGGGCAAGGACCTGTTCTACCGCTACCACGAGGCCTTCGGCTTCTCGCAGGTGACCGGCATCGACCTGCCCGGCGAGGCGGTGGGCCAGTGGATTCCCAAGAACCAGGCCACCGACCTGGACCTGGCCATTCAGGGCTTCGGGCAGACCCTGACCGTCTCGCCCATTCAGATGCTGACGGCCATCGCCGCCATCGCCAACGACGGCAAGCTGATGTGGCCCCATCTGGGGAAGGCGCTCCTGGACCAGGACGGCAATGTGGTGCAGGAGATCCAGCCCCGGGTGGTCCGGCAGGTGGTAAAGCCGGAGGTGGCCCGCTACGTCCAGGAGCTGATGGTGGGGGTGGTGGAGACCGGCACCGGCAAGAACGCCCGGGTACCCGGCTACCTGGTGGGGGGCAAGACCGGCACCGCCACCAAGGTGGTAGACGGCAAGGTGGCCAAGGGGCGATACATCGCCTCCTTCGTCGGCTTTGCGCCGTACCCGAACCCCCAAGTTGCGGTGCTGATCTCCGTGGATGAGCCCCAGGGCGCCTACTACGGCGGCCAGGTGGCGGCGCCCATCTTCGGCGAGGTGATGGCGGAGATCCTGGCCTACCTGGGGATTGAACCCACAGAAGAGGTTTCCGGCACCGACGAGGTCAGGACTGCCATTCCGTCCATCGTCAACCTGCCGGTGGCCGAAGCGCAGAAGGTGGCCCGGGCCGCGGGGCTGGAACTCCTGGTGCGGGGCGCCGGCGCCTATATAACTGAGCAGTTCCCCATGGCCGGCACCCTGGTCCGCCGGGGCGGCCAGATGGCAGCCAACACCGACCTGCCCGAACCGGGTTCGGAGGAGGTGCACGTACCGCCGCTGGCCGGCATGACCCTCCAGGAGGCGGCGGAGACCCTGGCCCTGCGGGGACTCCTTATGGAGGCCAGCGGCACCGGCGTGGTGGTGAGCCAGCAGCCGGCGGCAGGCAGCCTGATGCGCAAGGGGCTTCCCGTCCGGGTGCAGCTGGAGCCGTCCAGGGACCGCAGGTGATCAAGAAAGGACAGCCGGTGGTGTATCAATCGTCAAAGTAACGGAAAAAATGGGTGAATGACAGGGCTTGGCAAACGACGGCGCTGAACGCGGAGGGACAGCCATGATGAAGCTGAAACAGCTGCTGGGAATCGGCCGGCTGCTGCAGGGAGACCCGGAGGTGGAGGTCACCTCCGTAACGTACGACTCACGGCGGGTGCGGCCGGGAGCCGTCTTCGTGGCGCTGCCCGGCACCCGGACCGATGGTCACGAATACGTGGCGGAAGCCGTGGCCCGGGGGGCCGCGGCTGTGGTGGTGGAGCGATCTGTGGCGGCGCCGGAGGGGGTTGCCGTGCTGCAGGTGGAATCCACCCGCCGCGCCCTCAGCGCTGCCGCGGCGATCTTCTACGGCGATCCCTCCCGGAAGCTCCGGGTGATCGGCGTAACCGGCACCAACGGGAAGACCACCACTACCCATCTGATCCGGGCCATCCTGATGGCCCAGGGGGAGAAGGTGGGGCTGATCGGCACGGTGCACAACTTTGTCGGCGACCAGGAACTGACGGCCAACCTGACAACACCCCAGGCTTCCGACGTGCAGGAACTGATGGCCCGGATGGTGCAGGCAGGATGCACCTACGTGGTGATGGAAGTCTCCTCCGAGGGGCTCGACATGCATCGTGTGGATGATGTAGAGTTTGACGTTGGAGTCTTTACGAATTTAACCCAGGACCACCTGAACTACCACGGCACCCTGGAGCAGTATCGCGAGGCGAAGCTGGGGCTTTTCCGGCAGCTCGCCCGCCCCGGCGCCAAGTCCGGCAAGGCGGCCATTCTAAACCGGGACGATCCCAGTGTAGATTACTTCCGGGATGCCGCGGGCAGCGTGCCGATCCACACCTACGGGCTGGACCGGGGGGCCGATCTCTACGCCAGGTCGCTGGTGACTACACCCGAGGGCACCCGCTTCCGGATGGGCACTGCGCAGGGGGAACTGCCTGTCGCCCTCCGGATGGTGGGGCGGTTTAACGTTTACAACGCCCTGGCAGCTGCCTCGGTGGCCCTGGCAGAAGGGATTCCCCTGGAGCGGATCCGCTCGGTGCTGGAGCGGCAGGTGGGCGTGGCCGGCCGCATGGAGCCGGTGCGGGCCGGGCAGCCCTTCGGCGTCTTTGTGGACTACGCCCACTCGCCGGATGGGCTGGAGAACGTGCTGACCACAGCCCGGGGCTTCACCCGGGGGCGGGTGATCGCCGTCTTCGGCTGCGGCGGCGACCGGGACCGGGCGAAACGACCGCAAATGGGGCGCATCGCCGCGATCCTGGCCGACCACACCATCATCACATCCGACAACCCCCGCAGCGAGGAACCGGCGGCGATTATCCGTGAGATTGAATCCGGCGTCCGGGAGGCGCTGCCGCCCGGCCACAGCTACGAGACGGTGGTCGACCGCACCGAGGCCATCGAGCGGGCGGTGGCAGCCGCAGCGCCGGGGGACGTAGTGATCATTGCCGGAAAGGGACACGAAACCTACCAGATCTTTGCCGACCGCACGATCCACTATGATGACCGGGAAGTAGCCAGGCGGGTGATCAAGGCCCGGCTGGAGCGAAAGGAAGGGGCCTAGGTGAGCAGGCAGCTTTTTACCGTGGCAGAGATCGCAGCAGTAACCGGGGGCCGGATCCTGCAGGGGAATCCGGCAGCCCCGGTTTCCGGTTTTGCATACGACAGCCGCAAGGTGCGGCCCGGCGACTGCTTTGTCGCCATGCCGGGCGAACGGGTGGATGGACACGATTTCAGCGCGGCCGCAGCGAAGGCCGGCGCCGTCTGCATTCTGGCCGGGCGCCCGGTGGAGGCCCCCGGCGCAGCGGTGGTGGAGGTGCCGGACCCGCTCCTGGCCCTGGGCCAGCTGGGCCGGGCCCACCGGGATCGCTTTGCTATTCCGGTGGTGGGGGTGACCGGCTCTGTGGGCAAGACCACCACCAAGGAGCTGGTGGCGGCGGCCCTGGGCGCCAGGCTCAACGTTTTCCGCACCGCCGGCAACTTCAACTCTGAGGTGGGGCTGCCCATCACGCTGATGGACCTGGATGCATCGCACCAGGCAGCAGTCCTGGAGATGGGCATGCGGGCCCTGGGGGAGATCACCTACCTGGCCTCCATCGCCCGGCCCCAGATCGGCGTGGTGACCAACGTGGGCGAGACCCACCTGGAGCTTTTGGGCACGGTGGAGAACATCGCCCGGGCCAAGGGCGAACTGGTGCGGGCGCTGCCGCCCGACGGAGCTGCCGTGCTGAATGCTGACGATCCGCGGGTAGCCGCCATGGCCGGCTTCAGCCCCTGCAAGGTCTGGTTTTACGGCTTCTCAAGCGAGGGCAAGGGGGAGCGCTGGGTCACTGCCCGGGATGTCAGCCGGGTGGGAGAGAGCGGCCAGCGCTTCCGGCTGGTGACTCCGGCAGGCGAGGCCGGCGTGGAACTGCCCGCCCCGGGACGGCACGTGGTGCTGAACGCCACGGCTGCTGCCGCCGTGGGGCTGGAGCTGGGTCTTACCCCGGCGGAGGTGGCGGAGGGACTCGCCCGCTACCAGCCGGCCGGCAGCCGCATGCGGATTGTGCGTGCAGGCGGGGTGCGGATCCTGGACGATACATACAACGCCGCCCCCGTCTCCACCATCGCCGCCCTGGGCGTGATGCGGGAGATGGCCGGCAGCGGCCGCTGTTTGGCGGTGCTGGGCGACATGTTCGAACTGGGCCCGGCGGCTGCGGAGGGCCACCGGCGGGTGGGCGAAGCCGCTGGGCGCCTGGCGGACCACGTGCTCTGCCTGGGAGAGCTTTCGCGGGAGACTGCTAGGGCAGCCGGCGACAAGGGGCTGCACTTTCCCACCAAACAGGCGCTCATCGAGGCGCTGCTTGGTATGGTGCGCAGCGGCGACACGGTTCTGGTGAAAGGATCTCGGGGCATGGCCATGGAGGAGATTGTCGCTGCGCTGGAGAACCAACTTGGGGTTTAACCGGGGCGCTCCGGAGGCCCGAGTCCCGGGGCGTGTCCCGAGGCCGGCCCTGAGGCCCGCCTCGCCGGAGCGGCCCCGCTAAGATGCATAAGGAAAGGACTTAGACAGCGATGCCATTCGAACCGTCCTGGCGACTGACCGCAGCGCTGCTGGTGGGCGTGCTGGGCGCCCTGGCCATGGGGCCCGTCGTTCTGCCTCTGCTGCGCCGCCTGAAGGCCGGTCAGACCATCCGTGCGGAGATGTCGGCGGCTCACCAGGCCAAGGCCGGCACCCCCACCATGGGCGGCCTGATCTTTGTGCTCCCCGCTGTAATTGCCACTCTGCTTTTCATGCCGCGCGATACTGATGCACTTATTCGGGCTGCCATCGCCCTGATCCTTACCCTGGGCCACGGCCTGGTCGGTTTCTTAGATGATTACATTAAAGTGGTGCTGAAGCGTTCTCTGGGGCTCCGGGCTCGGGAGAAGCTGCTGATGCAGGTGGCGCTGGCTGCCGTGCTGGGGTACGGCGCAGTGAGAATCCTGAAACTGGGCACATATGTGGTGGTTCCCTACTTCAACTACCCACTGGAGCTTGGCGAACCGCTCTACTACCTGCTTGTCCTCCTCATGGTTTGGGGAACCGCAAACGCCGTCAACTTCACAGACGGGGTAGACGGCCTGCTGGGCAGCTGCTCGGTGGTGGTCTTCGGCTTTTACGGCATCTTCGTGGCCGCCGCACTGGGCTACATGGAACTGGGCGTGCTTGCCCTGGGGCTTGTGGGCGGCTGCTTGGGCTTTCTGTTCTACAACCATCATCCGGCCAAGGTCTTCATGGGCGACGTGGGCTCCTTCGCCCTGGGCGGTGCCCTGGCCGCCCTGGCGGTGCTCACCAAGACGGAACTCCTGCTGGTGATCGTCGGTGGGCTCTTCGTCGTAGAGACTCTTTCGGTTATCCTTCAGGTGGCGTCATTCAAGTTGACAGGCCGTCGTATCTTTAAGATGGCCCCGCTGCACCACCACTTTGAGCTGTCGGGCTGGTCTGAGACCAAGGTGGTGGCCACCTTCACGATGGTCTGCCTCGTCCTGGCGGTGCTGGGCTACTTCGCCCTGCCGGGAATGGTGGCAGCCAGCTAGAAGCTTCGTCAGAGGGGGTCTTTCCTTGCACGAACCGCGCAGGGAACTGGACTACACCCTCGTCACAGTGGTTGCGCTTCTCCTTGGCATCGGCATTGTCATGGTGTACTCGTCCAGCAGCGCAGTTGCGCAGGTGGATTATCAGAACCCGTACTATTTCCTGCAGCGGCAGGCGCTGTTTGCACTGGTCGGGATGGGCGTGATGCTGCTGATCTCCCGGATTCCGCCCTGGTTCTGGCAGCAGCACGCCCGCACCATCATGCTGGCGGCCCTGGTCCTTTTGGTGCTGGTAATCATCCCCGGGGTGGGCATCTACCGGCTGGGGGCCCGCCGCTGGCTGGGCGCCGGTCCCCTGCAGTTTCAGCCTTCCGAGGTGGCCAAGTTCGCCTTCGTCATTTTTCTCTCTACCTACCTGGACCGCACCGGGCGGGAGATCAGCTCCTTCTGGCGTGGGCTTTTCCCGGCCCTGATGGCGCTGGGGCTGGTCTTCGGCCTCATCATGATGGAGCCGGACCTGGGCACCTCGCTCACCTTGGGCGGGACAGCCTTCTTGATGCTCTTCTCCGCCGGGGCGCAGCTCGGCCACCTGGCCATGCTGGCCGGGTTGGGCGCCGTGGGCGTCTTCATTCTGGCCCGCATCGATCCTGAGCGCTGGAGCCGCATCACCACGTACCTGAACCCCTGGTCCGATCCGACGGACTCGGGCTACCAGATCATCCAGGCCCTGCTGGCCTTTGGTTCGGGCGGCCTCTTCGGCGTGGGCCTGGGCCGGAGCCGTCAGAAGTGGTTCTACCTGCCGGAGCGGCACACGGATATGATCTTTGCGGTGTTGGGCGAAGAGATGGGCTTCATCGGCGCCGTGCTGGTACTGCTCCTTTTTGCTGCGTTCGCGTGGCGGGGGTACCGCATCGCCATCCAGGCGCCGGACCGGTTCACCAGCCTGCTGGCGGCGGGAGTCACCTCGCTGATTACCCTGCAGGCGGCCATGAACATCGCGGTGGTCACGGCGTCCATCCCTTCCACCGGCATTCCGCTCCCTTTGCTGAGCTACGGCGGCAGTTCGCTGATCATCACCCTGGCCGGGGTCGGCATCCTCCTGGGTGTCTCCCGGTACTCCCGCATCTGAAATGGAATCAGGAGGGACCCCCATGCGGTACCTGTTCGCCGGCGGCGGCACAGGGGGGCACATCTACCCGGCCCTGACCCTGGCCGCGGCCATCAAGGAAATCGATCGGGAAGCAGAACTTCTCTACGTTGGCACAGAGACGGGACGGGAAGCGACCATCGTGCCCCGCACGGGGATCCCCTTCGTCACCATCTCCAGCGCCGGACTGGTCAACCTCTCCTTCCGGCAGAAGGTCACAGGCGGCCTGAAGGCCATGAAGGGCCTGGTGGACTCCATCGGCCACATCCGCCGCTTTCGGCCGGACGTGGTGGTGGGCACCGGCGGCTTCGTCAGCGGACCGGTGCTGATGGCCGCCCGGCTTACCGGCCGGCCGGTGGTCATCCAGGAGCAGAACGCCTTCCCGGGCGTAACCAACCGCATCGCCTCCCGGTGGGCCCGTGCGGTCTTTGTGCCCTACGAGGAGGCCCGGCCCCACTTTCCGCCCGGCGCCCGCCTCCGCACTGTGGGCAACCCCGTTCGCCCCGAGGTGGCGGCAGCCCGGCGGGATGAGGGACGCCGGGCCTTGGGCTTTGAGCCGGCGGACAAGGTGCTGCTGGTCATGGGCGGCAGCGGCGGCGCCCGGGACTTTCACCGGGCGGTGGCAGAAGTCGTGCCGGACCTGCTGGCGGAGCTGCCCGACCTGAAGGTGCTCCATATCACCGGGGAACGCTACCTGGAGGCTGTGCAGAAGCTGTACGGGAAGCAGGAGCGGGTCATGATTGTCCCCTACCTGCATAACATGCCGGAGGCTTACGCCGCGGCAGATGCCGGCGTCTTCCGGGCCGGCGCCCTCACCCTCGCCGAGATCCAGGTACGGGGGCTTCCCTCTGTGCTGATCCCCAGTCCCAACGTGACCCACAACCACCAGGAATGGAACGCCCGCACCCTGGAGCAGCGCGGCGCTGCCCTGGTGGTGCGGGAGCGGGAACTGACCCGTGAGGGGCTGGCTGATGCCATTCGCACCGTACTGACCGATGAAGCGGCAGCAGCCCGCATGCGTGATGCCCTGCGGAGCCTGGCCCAGCCGGATGCCGGTGCGCAAATCGCTGCGGCGATTGTCGAGATTGCCCGCAGCCGCTGACAGAAAGGGGTGCCCCGTCACTCTATGTCACCTTTGGCCGAAGAGCTGCGTAGCATACTGCGGGATCCAAGCCGCATCCTCGAAAACGAACCGATGAAGCGCCACACCACCTTTCGCATCGGCGGCCCGGCGGACTTCCTGGTGCAGGTGGCAGACCGCCAGGAACTCGCCGGCGTGCTGGCCCTGGCCCGGCGCCGGCAGGTGCCGGTCTACACGCTGGGGCGGGGCAGCAACCTGCTGGTTTCTGATGACGGCGTGCGGGGCATCGTCCTCTCGCTGACTGGCGAGTTTGACCAGTTTACCATCCAGGAGACCCGGGTCACCGCAGGCGGCGGCTGCGATCTGCCAAAGCTGGCGACGAAGGTTGCCAAAGCGGGCCTGGGCGGCCTTGAATTTGCCTGTGCCATTCCGGGTACGGTGGGCGCCGGGCTCCTGATCAACGCCGGAGCCCACGGCGGCGACATGTCCCGGTGCGTTGCCTCCGCTGCGGTGGTCTGGCCAGATGGGCGGGAGCAGGAACTGAGCCGCGAGGAGATCGGGTTCGGCTACCGCACTTCCCGCCTGCAGGGCAGAGATGTGATCGTCGTGGCGGTCACCTTCGAGCTTCGCCGGGCGGACGAGGCGCAGCTCCGGGAAGTAATGCGGGCCAACTTGGAGCGGCGGCGAGCCACCCAGCCGCTCAAGTATCCCAACGCCGGCAGCATCTTCAAGAACCCGCCGGGCGATTATGCTGGGCGGCTCATCGAACAGGCGGGCTTGAAGGGCGTGCGCATCGGCGATGCACAGGTTTCTGAGAAGCACGCGAACTTCATCGTCAACCTGGGAAATGCCACGGCCAGGGATGTGCTGCAGCTCATGGAGCACGTCCGCAAGGGCGTCCAGGACCGGTTCGGAGTTCGGCTGGAGCCGGAAGTAAGGATCTGGGGCGAGAACCCTTACTTCCGCACCTGACCGGGGCAGATGCCTCCCCGGTTGGGCCCTTCCGGCCGTGGGAGGTCGCTGGAGTTGTGAAGACGAGCGAATGCTACGTAGTGAAAGGGGGCGCCCGGCTCCAGGGGCGCGTGCGGGTTAGCGGCGCCAAAAACGCGGCGCTGCCCATCCTGGCGGCAGCCCTCCTGACATCCGGCGAGGCCATCATCCACAACATGCCCGCCATCCGGGATGTGCGGGTGATGGTGAAGATCCTGAGACAGCTGGGTGTCAAGGTGGAGGAGCTCCCCCGTGAAGATGGGAGCCTTACCTTCCGGGTCTTGTCCGACGGGCTGACTACCCCAGAAGTGGGGGCCGACTTTACCCGGGAGATGCGCTCCTCCATCTTTCTGATGGGACCGCTGCTGGCCCGCATTGGGAAGATACGCATCTCCTACCCCGGGGGATGCGCCATCGGGCCCCGTCCCATCGATTTTCATCTGCGGGGCCTTGAACAGATGGGCGCGCAGATTGCCGAGCGGTTCGGCTTCATCGAGGCCGTGGTGCCGGGGCGGCTGCGGGGTACGGAGATCTACATGGACTTTCCCAGCGTGGGCGCCACGGAGAATCTGATGATGGCGGCTGTGCTGGCTGAGGGGACCACTGTGATCCGCAACGCGGCCCGTGAGCCCGAGATCGTGGATCTGCAGAACTTCCTCAACCGGCTGGGGGCCCGGGTGCGGGGCGCCGGCATGGACGTGATCCGGATCCAGGGGGTCCCGAAGCTGGGCACGGTGGAACATACGGTGATCCCCGACCGCATTGAGGCGGGTACCTTTCTGGCGGCTGCGGCCATTACCGGCGGCGACGTGACGGTGGAGCAGATGATTCCCGAGCATGTGGACGCGGTCTGCGCAAAGCTCCGGGAGATGGGCACCGTCATCTATGAAGGGCCCGACTGGGTGCGGGCTGTGGGCCCAGCCCGGCTGAAGGCGACAGATCTCAAGACGCTGCCCTACCCGGGCTTTCCCACCGACATGCAGCCGCAGATGATGGCCCTGATGAGCATCGCAGAGGGCACCAGCATCATTACCGAAACGATTTTCGAAAACCGCTTTAAGGTGGCGGAGGAGCTCAGGCGGCTGGGCGCCAACGTCAAGACAGAAGGCCGCACCGCAGTAATCCAGGGGGTTCCCCGCCTCTCCGGGGTGACGGTGGAGTGCCCGGCCCTCCGGGAGGGTATGGCGCTGGTGCTGGCGGGCCTGGCGGCGGAGGGGACCACCACCATCGAAGAGATCGTTCACATAGACCGGGGCTACCAGAACCTGGAGCAGAAGCTCCGGGGGCTCGGGGCCGACATCAGGCGGACATAAACGCCGGGGCCAAGGGAGCGGTTCTGCCGCTCCCTTCGCACGCTCCATAGGTACCCTTGCTTTCGCTGTGAGCTCAAAACCAACGAATGACGCGTTTGTGGCAGTCAACCCCTGGCACCTGCGGTGCGGCCGGTGGGCGGCAGGCTTGGGACGCCCCTTTTTCGTGCCGGCTGCTTGGCCGCGGCACACGAACTGTAGGAGGAACCGCCTTTTCGGTCCACGAAAATACATCTGAAGTTGGCGACACGCTCGCAACGAGATGAGGCGGTGGGACCTATGCCCAAGCTTTGCTTTATCGTCAATCCAACAGCCGGACACGGACGGGCCGCGAAGACGTGGAAGCAGATCGAACCCCTGGCATCCTCGTTAGGTGAATTTGCGGTCAAGTTTACCGAGCATCCTGGCCACGGCCGGGAACTGGCCCAGGAGGCGGCCCAGGCCGGCTTCGACCGGGTAGTGGCACTGGGAGGCGACGGCACGGTTAACGAGGTGGCCAGCGGACTGGTGGGCACGCCGGCAGCTTTCGGACTGGTGCCCACCGGTACCGGCAACGATTTCATGAAGGCAGCCGGCATCCCCAAGGATCCAGCGGAAGCCGTGCGGGCTGCGTTCCAGGGACGCCGGGTCCCCGTCGACGTGGGTTTGGCGGACGGAAGCCGCTACTTCTTCAACGTTGCGGGCGTGGGCTTCGATGCCGAAGTGATGCGGCGGGTAAACGGCTACGGCCCCGTGCTGAAGGCCTTCGGGGGCAGCCTGCCGCACCTGATGGGGGTAGTGGGGGCCCTGTTCGACTTTCGGGGCGTGGACGTGGAAGTGGAACTGGACGGTCGCCCGCTTGCGATCCCCAAGATGCTGCTGATGGCAGTGGGCGTGGGTCAGTATTTTGGCGGGGGCATGAAGATTCTGCCTCACGCGCGAATCGACGATGGGCTGTTTGACGTCTTATGGGGAGAGAATCTCAGCCGGCTTGAACTGATGGGACTTCTGGCCCAGGTCTTCAAGGGCGCCCACGAAGGCCACCACAAGGTCCACACGGCCCAGGCCCGCAGGGTAACCGTCAGAGCGAGCCACCCCGCCTGGATTCAGGTGGATGGCGAAGTGATCGGCCAGCTGCCCATTACACTGGAACTCCTGCCCAAGGCGCTGGAGGTGCTGCTGCCCGGCTGACCCCGGCAGCCAGCGCCTCCTCTCTGCATCCCAGAAAACGAGGCGGTAATTCGGACTTCGGGCTGTTTGTCTCTCCTTCAGGGTGGAGTATAATCAGCAGTAAGTTGGGCAATCAGCCAGACCGTATAGGCCAGAATTCTGCCGACGGAGGCAATCGCTTTGACCGAACAACGGCAGACGGCGCAGGCGGAGGCAGGCAGGTCCCCCCGCCGGGGGCGCATTCTCCTCCTGCTCCTACTCATCATCTTCATCTGCGGCTTCGCCATCTACCGCTCACCCCTGTTCCGGCTGGATTCGCTGGTAGTCATCGGCGGAGACCGCATCACCGTCGAGCGGGTGCAGGAGGTGGCCGGCCTCTATCCGGGGGTGCCTCGCTGGGAGCGGCCCGCCTCCAAGGTGGTGGAACTCCTGCTTCAGGAACCCTGGGTGGCCACAGCCAAAGCCCGCTGGGAATGGAACCAGCTCACTGTGGAGCTGACGGAACGGCGCCCGGTGGGGCTGGTTCACTATCATGACCGGTTTTATCTTTCGCTGGACGGCTCCGGCGTCGTCCTGGAACAGGTGGAGCTGATGGAGGGGCGGGGCCTCCCCGTCGTCTCCGGTATCTCCCTCACCGAGGCGGTGCGGGGGCAGCGGCTCACCGACCAGGGCCTGGCAGACGCCCTGGCCGTTCTCGCCATGATGCCGGAGCGGCTCCGGACTGAGGTGTCAGAGGTGAAGGTGGAGGAGGATCATTCCCTGGTGCTCTTCATGGCGCAGGGTGCCACAGTGCGCTGGGGGATGCTGCCGGCCGGAACCGCAGAGCGGCAAGCGTCAGTCACCAACAAGGTGGGCGCACTCGAGCTTTTCTGGTTTGACGAGGCCTCAAAGCACGGGCAGTCTTGCCTTATCGATCTGCGTGTCGAAGGTCCGCTGATTGCTTCCGGGTGCCAGTAAAAAGCCGAAACGGAAACATAGGGGGTCAGTCAGGATGCTGGTGCGCCGGGTGCCCTGGGCCATCGCAGTGGTCTGCCTGGTGCTGGGGTTTATGCTCTCGATGCAGTTTAAGGTGCAGAGGCAGGTGGCGCTGAATACCGCCAGCCTGCAGCGGGCCCAGGAACTGGCTGCTGCCCTGGAAAAGTCGGAAGCCGAGCGGGAGCGGCTGATGACGGAACTGGATGAGCTTCGGGGGCAGATGACCGCCATGGTGAAGAACCAGGCAGAGCTGGCGGACGTCGCCGAGCAATTGGAGCTGGCGCAGGTTCACGCCGGCCTGGTTCCGCTCACTGGGCCCGGGGTCATCGTTACGATGAAGGATTCCACCCTCCCGGTTACGCCTGGAGAGAATCCCAATAACTACATCATCCACGACGAAGACGTGCTGAAGACCATCAACGACCTGGCCGCCGCCGGCGCCGAGGCGATGGCGGTGAACGGGCAGCGGCTGGTGGCCAGTTCCGAGGTCCGGTGTTCAGGTCCTACGATCACCGTCAACGGCGTGCGGACTGCGCCTCCCATCGTGATCACCGCCGTCGGGGACCCGGAGGTCCTGCAGGAGGCCATTACGATGCGGGGTGGCGTGGCAGACCAGTTGAAGCCTTGGGGCATCGAGGTTTCCGTGGTGATGCAGGAGGAGGTGACGGTGCCCGCGTACAAAGGGAGCTTGCGGCTGAAGTACGGGGAACCGGTCACGCAGGAGGTGTCCGAGGACTAATGTGGATTATTCTCATCGGGTTTCTGGCGGGCGTCCTGCTGGGCATGCTCTCCCCGTTTACCGTTCCGGTAGTCTATGCCCGCTACCTTTCCATCGCCCTTCTGGCCGCCCTCGATACCGTCTTTGGCGGGCTCAGGGCCAGCCTGGAGGGAACCTATGACAACGGCGTCTTTATCACTGGCTTCTTTACCAACGGGCTTTTGGCCGCCGGCCTGGTCTACCTGGGGGACCGGATCGGCGTGGATGACCTCTACCTGGCCGGTGTTGCGGCCATGGGCATTCGGATGTTCAACAACCTCGGTTTCATCCGTCGGGCCCTCTTCACCAAGTGGCGGCTCATCCAGGCGAAGGGGCCTGGGGCTGGCGGTGCTGCGCCAGCCGGGCGTTCCCAGCGCTGAAGACCTGCCCGGGGCTCTGGGCAGGTCCTCCTGTGTTCCAACCGGCCCGCGGTGGTTCCCAAGTTTTATAGGAACCGCCAGATTCTAGAGAAGGATTCATACGCCTGACGTTGAATCGTGTAAGGGAATCGACCCGACCCATACAGCTCTGATCCGACTCAAGGGGGCCGAGTGTGTTGGAACGTTCCCTCTTGCTGGGTGTGGATGCCGGCTCCGCCAAGGCGGCGGCTGTCCTGGCCGACCTCACCGGGGGGGAGCCTCAGGTAATCGGCGTCGGCGTAGCCCAGGGCGGTGGGGTGCGCAGGGGGCTGGTGGTGGACTTGGCCGCCACCCGCGAGGCTGTGCAGCAAGCCGTCAACAAGGCTCGGGAGATGGCTGACCAGCCTGACGTAGTTCGGGCCGTCATCAGCATCTCAGGTCCTCACATCCAGTCCCTGGTGGGCACGGCGGAACTGCCTGTCAGCCGCCCGTCTGCCGGGGTCAGCAGTGAGGATATTCGCAGGGTTTTGGAGCAAGCGGCTGCAGTGGAGCTGCCCGTGGGGCGCGAAGTGGTACACGTGGTTCCCCGGGCCTTCCGGCTCGATGGAGCAGAAGGGATTCTCGATCCGCTTGGCCTTTCCGGGCGCGAGCTGGAAGCAGAAGCCCATCTGATCACCGCCGAGCGGCTGCCGCTGCAGAACCATTTCCGAGCGGCAGAACAGGCCGGGCTGGAGATTGTCGACTACCAGCTGGCAATCCGGGCGGCGGGTGCCGCTGTTCTGACTCCTGAAGAGCGCGAGGTCGGCGTGCTTCTGCTCGACATCGGCGCGGAGACCACCGGCGTCGCCGTTTACGACAGCGGCTACCTCTGGTACGTCTCGGTTCTGCCGGTGGGCGGCGCTCACATCACGAGTGATATCGCATCCCTTCTGCGTACACCGGTGGGGATGGCAGAGCGGCTGAAACTGGAGCGGGGCTGGGCATCGCCCGATCTTTGTCCCGATACCCATTTCGAGGTTCCTACGCCTTCCGGGCTCAATACCCGAGAAGTGGCGGACAAGCAGTTGGCTGCGATCATCCAGTCTCGGGTGGAGGAGATCCTGCAGCTCGCCGCACAGCAGGTGAAGCGATCCGGCTATCCCGGGCTCTTTCCCGCCGGTGTGGTAATCACAGGCGGAGGGGCCCGGCTGCAGGGGCTGCTGGAAGCAGCGGCAGACTCGCTCAGCCTGCCTGCCCGGCTGGGTGTTCCGGCGGACCCGCTGGTGGCCGAACCGGAACTGGCCACAGCGGCTGGATTGGTCCAGTTTGGCGCTCGTTTGGTTGCAGATGAAGCAGCGGTGGCCGAAGCGCGTGAGCAGAGCGATACTTGGCACAGGCTGCGCAGTTGGTTTCAAAGGCTGTTCGGGTAAGTCTGCGGCGGTTATCGCCGCCACCTGACGTTCCGGCGGCGCTTCACCGCCGCTACAGACTTCCATAGGAGGATTTTCAGCCGTGTACGATTTACAGCCAGGGTTTGAACAGTTAGCCAATATCCGGGTGATTGGCGTCGGCGGTGGCGGCAACAATGCGGTAAACCGCATGATCACCGCCGGACTGCGCGGCGTGGAGTTTGTGGCCGTCAACACGGATGCGCAGGCCCTCTCCGGGGCCCTGGCTCCTACCAAGCTCCAGATCGGCGCAAAGCTGACCAAGGGGCTGGGTGCCGGGGCAGATCCCGATGTGGGATTTAAGGCGGCGGAAGAGAGTCGGGATGAGATCGCAGATGCCCTCCGGGGGGCCGATATGGTCTTCGTCACCGCTGGCATGGGCGGCGGTACGGGCACCGGCGCTGCTCCGGTGGTGGCCGAGATCGCCAAGGAATTGGGCGCCCTGACTGTTGGCGTCGTCACCAAGCCCTTCACCTTCGAGGGCCGCAAGCGGGCCACGCAGGCCGAAAAGGGCATCCAGACGCTGAAGGGCAAGGTAGATACGCTCATCACCATTCCCAACGACCGGCTGCTGCAGGTAGTGGATAAGAAAACCAGCATCGTAGAAGCCTTCCGCCTGGCCGACGACGTGCTCCGGCAGGGCGTACAGGGCATTTCTGACCTGATCGCCGTGCCTGGCCTCATCAACCTCGACTTTGCCGACGTGCGGACCATTATGGCCGAAACCGGCTCGGCACTGATGGGCATTGGCGTCTCCCGGGGCGAGAACCGGGCCGCGGAGGCAGCCAAGGCGGCCATCTCCAGCCCGCTCCTGGAGACCTCCATCGAGGGCGCACGGGGTGTGCTGCTGAATATCACCGGCGGCCCGGACCTGGGCCTCCTGGAAGTGAACGAGGCGGCGGAGATCATCTCCCAGGCGGCCGATCCGGAGGCCAACATCATCTTCGGTGCCGTCATCGACGAGTCCATCACCGACGAGATCCGGGTCACCGTCATCGCCACGGGCTTTGGCAATCAGGAGTTTACCGGTTGGGGCCGGCAGAAGCCCGGTCCGGACAGCGGCGGGCCCAAGCCCTTCGTGGATGATCTGGATATTCCCGCCTTCCTGCGGCGGAAGCCTCAGTAGGCGCGGCATTCCGTCTGCCAAAAAGCAATCCCCTGGGTATTACGCCCAGGGGATTTTTCTGTGCTGACACGGTTCGACAAAATCCGCGCCAACCCGCCGCTATAATGGCATAAAGCCGGGACTTGCCTCGTATGCATGGCGGCACAAGGGGAGACCGCCCGGCGGCGGGGGTGAAAGGGCTGGAAGGCGAGCTGGTTCTGGCAGTCAGCCTGGAGCCGGCGTTCCTGCTCAACTTTGCGGCAGACCTGGCCTGGCTGTGGGCCACCGGAACCCTGGCAGGGGTGCCCGTCCGGTGGCAGCGGCTGGTCCTGGCTGCGGCAGTGGGGGCCGCCGGCGCGGTCTGGTCCTACTTTCCCGCCGGCCGCTGGATGACCCGGGGCCCGGGGCTGCTGGCCGGCAGCATCATCCTGCTGGCGCTGGCCTTCTGGCCCCGGCGGTTCATCCAGTGGCTGCGGCTGGGGGCCTACCTTCTGTTTACGGGGGCGGTAATGGCCGGCAGCGTCCTCATCCTGGGCCTCAGGAGTGCGGGCCCGGGCAGCGTCGTCCTCGGCAGCGTACCTGCGCCGGCCGGCGCCGCCGCAGCGGTGGGTGTGCTGCTCTGCACAGTGGGCATCCGCCGCCTGTGGGACGCGGCCCGCGCACGGGCGCAGCTCAGGGGCGGGCTCTTCCGGCTCCGCATTGCGGTGGGCACGCACACCGTGGAGGTTCCTGCCCTGATGGATACAGGCAACCACCTGCGGGAGCCCCTCACAGGGGCGCCCGTGGTGGTGGTGGAGGTCTCTGCCTTCGAAAAGACGCTGCCCCCGCAGGTTCTGGCAGCCGCATCGGAAGGCTGCCAGGGGCCTGCCGGCCTGCCGGGCGGACTTCTGGATGGGGACTTGGAAGAGTGGAACAGCCGCCTCCGATGGGTGCCATTCCGGTCAGTGGGGCGGAGCGATGGGGTCCTGCTGGCCTTTCGACCTGATCAGATGGCCCTGCGGGCCCCTGACCGGGAAGAGTGGGTAACGGTGTCAGCCCTGGTGGGGCTGGCGCCCCAGCCCCTGCACCGGGACGGGGCCTACCGGGCCCTGCTGTCGCCTGCGCTCTTGCAGGGAGCGGAAGAGGTTCCGGGATAGACGGGGGAGGGTGAGTCAGGATGACTGTCTGGCTAGAGTGGGTTCAGCGCGGACAGTGGATGATGGCGTCGGTCCGTCTGAAGGCCGCCCGCTGGCTGGCGGAACAGGGAATCCTGCCCGACGAGTCCGTCCATTACGTCGGCTCCAGCGAGGCGCTGCCGCCCCCCCTGACCGTCGAGGAGGAGAGCAGCCTGCTGGCCCGGCTGCAGTCCGGAGACGAATCGGTGAAAAACACGCTGATCGAACGGAACCTGCGGCTTGTGGTCTACATCGCCCGGAAGTTTGACAACACCGGCATCTGGGTCGAAGATCTGGTCTCCATCGGCACCATCGGCCTCATCAAGGCAGTGAAGACCTTCGATCCGTCCAAGAAGATCAAACTGGCCACCTATGCTTCCAAATGTATTGAGAACGAGATCTTGATGTACCTGAGGCGCTCCTCTCGCCTGCGGTCGGAAGTCTCTTTCGACGAGCCGCTGAACAAGGACTGGGAGGGGAACGAACTCCTGCTCTCTGATGTGATGGGCACCGACAACGACATCATCTACCGCAGTCTGGAGGAGGAGGTGGACCGCATCCTGCTCCGCAAGGCCATGGCGAAGCTGACGGGGCGGGAAAAGCGGATCATGGAACTCCGCTTCGGACTGAAAGACGGCAAGGAGCGGACCCAGAAGGAGGTGGCCGATCTTCTGGGTATCTCCCAGAGCTACATATCTCGGCTGGAAAAGCGGATCTTCAAGCGGTTGAAAAAGGAGATCCTGCGGATGGAGTGAGGCTCCGGAGGCGGTTTACCGCCTTCCGGGGCCCCTGTTTTGCCAAAGGTCGCAGTGCCGACAGAACCAAATGAGGGCAGGTGGGCGCGCATCCGCTGTCGAAGGGGCATTCTAGGGAAAAGAAGAGAACGCGGAAGCCTTCCCCAAATTCGCTACCAATGGTAAGGTTAATGATTGGTGACCCTTACCGATAAACAATCTGTTGAGGGAGGACGCATCACAGTGGTAACGGCCAATCTGTCCCCCGAGCTCCGAACGGCCTGCGTCAACACCATCAAGATGTTGGCGGTGGATGCCGTTGAGAAGGCGAAGTCGGGACATCCGGGCGCCCCTATGGGCTGTGCCGACATGGCCTTTGTGCTCTGGACTCAGTTCTTGCGTTTCAACCCTGACGATCCCCGGTGGCAGGGCCGTGATCGGTTCATCCTCTCCAACGGCCATGCTTCCATGCTGCTCTACGCGCTGCTGCACCTGACGGGCTACGAAGTCTCCCTCGAGGATATCCAGCAGTTCCGCCAGTGGGGCAGCCGGACCCCGGGCCATCCCGAGTTCGGCCATACCCCTGGGGTGGAGGTGACCACCGGTCCCCTGGGACAGGGCATCGCCCACGCCGTTGGCATGGCGGCGGCTGCCGAGATGATGGCGGCACGGGTCAATACAGACGATTTCCAGCCGGTGGACTCCTACATCTACGGGATCTGCGGCGACGGCGACCTGATGGAGGGGGTCAGCGCCGAAGCGGCTTCGCTGGCAGGCCAGTGGAAGCTGGGCCGGCTGATCTTCCTCTATGACTCCAACCAGATCTCCATCGAAGGGCATACGGACATCGCCTTTTCGGAGGATGTGGCCAAGCGGTTCGAGGCCTACGGCTGGCAGGTGCTGCGGTGCGACGGCCACAACCACGACGAGATCGCCCAGGCGATCCGGGCGGCCCAGGCCGTAAAGGACAAGCCTTCCCTGATCATCGCCCGCACCGTTATCGGCAACGGCAGCCCCAACAAGGGCGGCAAGGAGATCTGCCATGGTGCACCCCTGGGGGCCGAAGAGGTAAAGCTGACCAAAGAGAACCTGGGCTGGCCCCAGGAGCCCACTTTCCTGGTGCCCGACGAGGTGCGGCAGTTCTTTGCCGGCCTGAGGGCACAGAAGGTGGCCGAGTACCAGGCCTGGCAGGAGCGGTTTTCTGCCTGGCGTGCTGCTCATCCGGACAAGGCGGCCATCTGGGATCAGCACATGGAGTTCAAGGTCCCGGCTGATCTGGACGAGCAGCTGGTCAAGACGGTGGAAGGGGTTACAGCAGCCAGCCGCAAGACCTCCCAGACGGTGCTCCAGAAGGCGGCGGAGCTGGTGCCCAACCTGGTGGGCGGCTCCGCAGACCTGGCCGAATCGAACCTCACCATCATCAAGGCCGCTGGTCACGTGGGTCCCGAAGGGAAGCACGGCAACTACGAGACCTCATGGATGGGGCGCAACTTCCACTTCGGCGTCCGGGAGCATGCCATGGGCTCCATCGCCAACGGGATCTTCCTCTACGGCGGCTTCCGGCCCTACTGCGCGACGTTCCTGGTCTTCTCGGACTATATGCGCCCGCCCATCCGGATGGCTGCGCTGATGGGGCTTCCCACCATCTTCGTCTTCACCCACGACTCCATCTTCCTGGGCGAAGACGGCCCCACCCACCAGCCCATCGAGCACCTCTGGAGCCTCCGGGCGATTCCCCACAACGTGGTCTTCCGCCCGGCTGATGGCCTCGAGACGGCCATGGCCTGGGCCTATGCCCTGATGGAAGCCCGGGGGCCGGTGGTCTTTGCCCTCTCCCGGCAGAACCTGCCCGCCCTCGCACGGCCGGAGGGCTTCGCTCTGCGGGATGTCTGGAAGGGCGGCTACATCATCGCCGATGCTGAGGGCGGTGCGCCGGACGCCACGCTGATCGCCACCGGCTCTGAGGTGGCCACGGCCCTTGAGGCCCGGCAGCTGCTCAGCCAGAAGGGGATTCACATCCGGGTGGTCTCCATGCCGTCGGTGGACCTCTTCGCACAGCAGCCGAAAGAGTACCAGGATGCGGTGCTGGGCACCGGGAAGGTAGCCGCGCTGGAGGCCGGCGCTCCCCAGGGCTGGTACCGCTACACCGGGCGCGACGGCCTGGTGATCGGCATGGAGGACTTCGGCGCCTCGGCGCCTGCCGGGGTTCTGGCCGAGAAGTTCGGGTTTACTGGACCCCAGATAGCTGCCCGGCTGGAGGCCTGGCTCAAGGGATAAGACGTGGAGAGGAGACCTGCCCCTGAAAGGGCGGGTCTTCTTCTATTTGCAAACCGGGCGGCAAGTGATAACATTTTTCTAATGGAACGATAGACGTAACTAGGAGGAATATGACCTCTGCCGTCGAAACATGGCGGTCAACACGATGCATCCTTCGTGGGGCGAAAAGCGGTCGGGGGAGCTTATCTTCCATGAACCGCAAATACACAGGGGGGAACCGAAAGTGAAACGCGTCCATGCACTCTTTCTCGCTGCGGCGATGGTGATCGCTGCCGGCTGTGGCGGTGGTTCACAGTCATCCAATGCACCAAGCAACGCGTGTCCCAGCTCGAATGCCGAAAAGCAGATTAAGATCGGTTTCATCGGACCCTTGAGCGGCGACGTCAAGACTTACGGCCTCTCCGCCTTGAAGGGCTTCAACCTGGCGCTGGAGCAGGCGGGCTGCCAGGCAGGTGACCTCGGAATCGTGGCAGTGGTCGACGATGACCGGGGCGACGTCAACGAGGGGCAGAATGTCTTCACCAAGCAGGTTTCTCAGAACGGGGTAAAGGCCATCGTCGGCGCCGTTACTTCGAACGTCACTGTCCCCCTCAGCGTGAAGGCCAACGACCAGAAGATCGTCATGATTACCGGCACGGCTACGGCGGACAACGTGACGGTGGACGATTCCGGAAACCGCAAGCCGTTCGTCTTCCGGGCTGCCTTTGCAGACTCCTATCAGGGTACCGCAGCTGCCAAGTTTGCTGTTGAGAAACTGGGCGCCAAGAAGGCTGCGGTGGTCTATGACAAGTCCAATGACTACACCGTGGGCCTCTCTCAGTCGTTCCGCACCGAGTTTGAAGCCCAGGGCGGCGAGATCGTCTCCTTCGAGTCCTACGGTAAGGATGACACTGACTTCTCCGCAATCATGACCAAAGTGGCGGCTGCCAACCCTGACGTTCTCTACATCCCTGACTACTACAACAAGGCCTCCCTCATCGGACAGGCTGCTCGGACAAAGGGCGTTCAGGCTGCCATGATCGGTGCAGACGGCTGGGACTCCACTGAGCTCAACTTTGAAGTGATGCAGGGCGGCTACTTCACGGCCCATTACTCCTCTGATGACCCGGCCGAAGCGGTGCAGCAGTTCGTGAAGGATTACCAGGCCAAGTACGGCGAGCGTCCTGATTCCTTCGCAGCCCTGGGCTACGATGCCACCAACCTGCTGCTGGAAGCCATCCGTGAGGCCAAGACCGACGACCCTGAGCAGATTCGGCAGGCCCTCCAGAACCTGAAGGACTTCCCCGCCGTTGGCGGCAACCTGAGCTTCGACGAGAAGGGCAATCCCGTGAAGGGTGCCACCATCCTGCAGGTGAATGCCGACGGCACCTACAGCTTCGTCACCAAGATGGAACCGTAACGCAAACGGTGCCCAGGGCAGGGCCCATTCCGGCTCTGCCCTGGTGCCGTTGCATAGAGAAAAGTTGTGAACGGGGAGGGCCGTCAGCACATGGAACAACTTCTGGAACAGCTCTTCAACGGGCTCCAGCTCGGGTTTGTTTACGCCCTCATCGCCCTCGGTTATACGATGGTCTACGGCATCATTCGACTGATTAATTTCGCCCACGGCGACGTCTTCATGATCGGCGCCTTCGTAGGCGTGCTCGGCTACTCTTCGTGGGGCCTGCCCTGGCCGGTGGCCATCCTCCTGGCCATGGCCGTCTGCGCAGTGCTGGGCGTGGTCATTGAGTTCCTGGCTTACCGTCCCCTGCGTCACAAGGGTGCGCCGTCCATCGCTGCCCTGATTACGGCCATCGGTGTCTCTTTTTTCATTGAGTACTTCACAAGCCTGGACTTCGTCTTCGGCCCGGACCATCGGGTGGTGAAACTGCCCTTCGACATCAAGCGTTACTCGGTGGGCGGGGCTGTGGTGACCAACGTGCAGCTGCTCATCTTCGGTGTCGTCATCGTCCTGGTGCTGTTCCTGCAGTACCTGGTTCGCTACACAAAGATGGGTAAGGCCATGCGGGCCGTCTCCCAGGACATGGACGCAGCCCGCCTCATGGGCATCAACGTGGACCGGGTGGTCTCCTTCACCTTCTTCATCGGTTCAGCGCTGGCTGCGGCGGCTGGCGTGCTCTTTGCCTTCGCCTACCCGCAGATTAAGCCCTTTATGGGAATCATGCCTGGTCTCAAGGCGTTTACCGCCGCAGTGCTGGGCGGCATCGGCAGCATTCCCGGCGCACTGCTGGGCGCCCTGATCATGGGTCAGGCTGAGGTGCTGACTGCCGCATACCTCACCACGGACTTCAAAGACGCGGTGGCCTTCGCAATCCTGATCCTGGTGCTGCTGGTGAAGCCCGCTGGGCTCCTTGGACGCAGCGGCCCGGAGAAGGTATAAGGAGGTGGCGGCAGTGGAGAAACAGTCCCAGAAGCAGAATGTCATCACGGCAGTTTTGGTGGCCGTGGCCGTCACCGCACTCTACGCAATCCTTGAGGTCTTGCGGCGCACCGGACTGATTACGCCCTACTGGGCGCAGGTGATGGACCTCAGCCTGATCATGACCATCTCTGCCCTCGGGCTCAGCCTGATCTACGGCTTTGCCGGCCAGTTCTCGCTGGGGCACGCCGGGTTCTACGGCCTCGGGGCATATACGGCTGCCTTCATCACCAAGAGCATGGGCGACACCCTGTTCAGCTTCCCTCTGGCACTGCTGGCGGGTGCAGCTGTGGCTGGGCTGGTGGCCTATCTGATCGGCCTGCCGATTCTGCGGCTCCGTTCCGACTATCTTGGCATTGCTACCCTGGGTTTTGGCGTCATCGTTAAGGTGATGCTGGACAACTCTGATAAGATCTCCCCCATGATGGGCGGCTCCCGGGGCATGTCGAACATCGCTCAGTTCTCCAGCTTCGCCTGGATCTTCTGGCTGACGGTGCTGGCGATTCTGCTGGCCCGGAACCTGGTCCTTTCTGCCCCCGGCCGGGCCTGCATCGCCGTGCGGGAGGATGAGGTGGCGGCGGACATCATGGGGATCAATACGACCCATTTCAAGCTGATGATCTTCGTGCTGGGCTGCTCCCTGGCCGGCCTGGCCGGCGGGCTCTATGCCCACCGCTACACCTTCCTGCACCCCTCCAGCTTCGACTTCCTGAAGTCCTTCGACGTGCTGCTGATCGTGGTCTTGGGCGGCCTCGGCAGCCTTACCGGCACGGTGGTTACGGCGGTGGGCTGGACCTTCCTGCTGGAGTGGCTGCGGGTGGTGCTGCCCCAGGCCTTCCTGGACTGGCGCGGCGTCATCTACGCAGTGGTGCTGATCATTCTGATGATCGTCCGGCCCCAGGGGCTCTTCGGCGGCAAGGAGATCAGCCTGTTCGGGACCAGGCCTTCAGCCCGAAGGGAGGGAAGCGGTCATGCCTCTGCTTGAGTGCCAGCACGTTTCTCGCCACTTCGGCGGCCTGAAAGCGGTCAGCGATTTCAACCTGACCCTGGAGCAGGGCGAACTGGTGGGGCTGATTGGCCCCAACGGTGCCGGCAAGACCACAGTCTTCAATACCATCACGGGCATCTTCCCGCCCACCGAAGGCAGGGTGCTTCTGGAAGGGCGCGACCTGAAAGGCTTGAAGCCCTACCAGGTGGTGCATCTGGGCATCGCCCGGACCTTCCAGAACATCCGGCTGTTCAAGGACATGACGGTGCTGGACAACGTGCGGGCCGTGATGCAGCCGCGGCTCGGATACGGCCTGGTCCACGCTCTAGTCCGAACGCCCCGGTACTTCCGCTCTGAAGCACAGATGCGGGAAGAGGCGGAGGCGCTCCTGGAGCGGATGGGGCTGGCGGACCGGCGTTACGCCAAGTCCGGCAGCCTTCCCTACGGCGAGCAGCGCCGCCTGGAGATCGCCCGGGCTCTGGCTACCCATCCGAAGGTGCTGCTGCTGGATGAGCCGGCGGCCGGCATGAACCCGGCAGAGGTGCACACCCTGGTGGAGCTAATTCGGGGTGTGAAGCGGGACTTCAACCTGACCATTCTCTTGATCGAGCATCAGATGAGTCTGGTCAACCAGCTCTGCGAGCGGCTGATCGTGCTGGACTTTGGCGAGACCATCGCCGCTGGCAAGCCGGCTGAAGTGCAGCGGAACCCGCGGGTTTTGGAGGCCTATCTCGGAAAGGGGGCCAGTGCATGATCCTGGAGGTGAAGAACCTCGAGGTGAGTTATGGGGCGATTCAGGCCCTGCACGGGATCTCCTTCGAGGTAGAGGAAGGCGAGATTGTAACCCTGATCGGCGCCAACGGTGCAGGCAAGTCCACCACGCTGCGGACCATTTCGGGGCTGATCCGGCCCAAGAGCGGCGAGGTGCGCTACGAAGGGGTCGATATTACCCGGGCAGCGCCCCATAAGATCGTGGCCATGGGCCTGGGACATGTGCCGGAAGGCCGGCGGGTCTTCCCGATGATGACGGTGCGGGAGAACCTGGAGATGGGGGCCTTTGTGGCGCCCAAGGGGGTTGTCCAGGACCGGATGGCGCAGGTCTTCGAGCGGTTTCCCCGGCTGAAAGAGCGGCAGCGGCAGCTGGCCGGTACCCTCTCGGGCGGTGAGCAGCAGATGCTGGCCATGGGCCGGGCGCTGATGACGGCGCCGAAGCTGCTGCTCTTGGATGAGCCCTCCATGGGGCTTTCGCCCCTGTTGGTGCAGGAGATCTTCAAGATTATCCAGGAGATCAACGCCCGGGGCACCACGGTGCTGCTGGTGGAGCAGAACGCGAACATGGCCCTCTCGATTGCCCACCGGGCGTACGTCCTGGAAACAGGGCGGGTGGTCCTGTCGGGCGATGCCAAGGAGCTGCGGGAGAACCCGGCGGTCCGGTCGGCCTACCTGGGCCAGGTTTCGGATGCCGGGTAGCCTGGGGCCGGGCTGAGCCACGGCACTGATGAGTTCTGGCTGTGAATATCAGCAACAGCGCTTAGCGATGGGTCTACAGCCGGGAGGCTGACGGCCCATCGCTCTTGCTTTGGAGGTGGACTTTTTGCAGTGTGGATATTGCGGGTACGAAACGGACCGGGAGCCAGGGGAACTCTGCCCCAACTGTGGAACCGTGCTGGGGCCGGAGCCAGTGCCCATGACGCCGCCAGCGAGTATTCAGACCGGCGGGAAGCTCTGGCGCGGCGTGCGCCGGAAGCGGCTGGACTCGCCGTGGATCCTGGCCGGGGCGATCGTGCTCTTTGTTAGCCTCGCTCTGCCGGCGGGCCTGGGGGTGTACTACGCCCTTCGGGATGCCGGCGGTAAACCCAGCACGGAACTCATCCTGCCGGGGATTGCCCTGCTGCTCGCACTGCTGCTGGCCCGGCGGTGGTTTGTGGGGAAATAGTTGAGTCTCTGCGGCGCGTCCGTGGGTTTCAGGCTTGTGATTGCGGGGCAGGTTATCTATGGAACGAAGAGGAACCAGACAGTACCGCAGTTGCCGAAAATACGCACTCCTCGTCAATCACCGCAGTGGGAACCAGGAGGAAGATCATGAGCAAACTCTTTGCAGGGCGCATCGGCGGGGTCGTCAGCGCTGACATCGCTGTCCCTGAGCATGAGCGAGAACTGCGCTTCTATTCCCGTGTGCTGCGGACTGGCGCCAATCCGCTGTGGCGGGAAGATGGGATGAACAACCTGGGCATGCCCATTATTGGGCTGGGTCCGCGCACCCCGGAGTATGAGGGTCTGCCGCTCCAGTGGATGCCCCACATCCAGGTCGCAGATGTGGCGGTCAGCGCAGCGCGTGCGGCAGAACTGGGCGGACGCGTGCTGATGCATCAGAAAGATCCAGACGGCAATAGTCAGTGGGCCGTGCTGTTCGACCCCAACGGAGCGGCTTTCGGGATTATCCCCGTAATCTCTGCCGAAGCGATGCCTTCGGTTGGTGCTTCTGCGCCGCAGGGCGAGGCCGGCCCGGTGGGCCGCATCGCCTGGCTCGACCTCACGGTCCCCAATGCGGAGGCCACCCGCGACTTCTACACGAAGGTGATCGGCTGGACGGTGCACGAAGTGGAGATGGAGGACGGCGGGGAGCGCTACGTCGACTACGGCATGGTCGGGGGCGACGGCGATGGAGCCGCGGGAGTCTGCCATGCGCGGGGCGTGAACACTGGACTGCCGCCTGTCTGGATCATCTACCTGACCGTGGGGGACCTTGCCGAGAGCCTCCGCAGGGTGGAGGAGGAAGGCGGCAGGGTGATCACGTCGATGCAGGACGAAGACGGGGCGTACGCGTATGCGGTGATTCAGGATCCTATCGGGGTCTATGTTGGATTGATGCCGGGGTAAGTGGCGAGGGACTCCGTGAGCAGGGAATCTCCGGGCAAGAAGCCACAGCTTCTTGGATCAATACAGTGAAGGCCGCTTTCCGATGCCGGAAGGCGGCCTCCAGTTTTCACCGCCCTGAGCGAAGCAAGCGCGGTGGAGGCGGTGCGGCGGCCGCCATGATGCTGCCTGATAGATGGCACGAACCCGCGACTTTTCCCTTGCATGATCGTCTGATGAGTAAAACAGCTCAGGGGGCCACGCTGTTTTTGCCCTCTATCTCCGTCCGTTATGGGGGTACGCAACAATTGGAGCTCGGGGGTGCTGTCAGTGAAGTGGCGATGGATTGGGCAGACGAGTACCGCACTGGTCCTTCTGTTCGCTTGCACGGGATGTGGGACGGGATCGGGGGTGTGGACGGTCCACGGGGTGATTCGAAACTCTGATTCCGGCGATGCCCGCCTGCTCCTCGAACTTCATGCGGGAACGGGGGTGGACCAGCCGGGATGGGCCCCCGAGCGGGTGGGCGGTGTCAGTGCTCGGGGGCCGCTGTCCCTCGCTGTGGATGGATCGGACATCTTCATTGCCGACCAGGCCAAGGGGCGAATCCTCCATTTCCGGGATGGGCAGCTCGCCGGCTCCATTCCCACGCCCTGGATGGAGGAGCAGGGCGTGGACCTGGACATTACATCCGAGGGATTGGTGGTAAGCAGCCCCTATCGTGTGTTTACGATTGACCGGCAGGGTCGGATCCTTAAGATTGAGGACAGGTCTGTTCTAGAGGCTGCTGAGCCCGAGAAAGGCGCCGTGCGAGGGGCAGGGGCTGATCAGTTCGGCAACAGCTACTACTATGGATTTGCGGAGCAGGGCACCATGGTGGAGCGCATCGGCGAAGGCGGCAAGCAGCTGGTGCGGGGCCTGATCAGCGAGCCGGTGGTCGATTCGTACGTCAGCGATGAGGGCGGTTTCTACGGGCTGACCTGGCACGGTGGTGCTGAGCCCTACAGCGTCCAGGTCTACGAGGTCCTGGAGCCGGTGGCAGCTCCGCAGGCGTCCGGAGAGGGCGCTCCGGCGGAGCCGCCCAAGTTCCGGGGAGAGTCCGTTCCGGAGGTTGTAAACTACAGCTCGAGCGCGTGGGCACCGATTGCCATCAGAGACGTGTCCGCGTGGAACCTCTGGCAGATCCTGGATGCCGGTTCGCCGGCTCCGGAGGGCACCACGCCTCTCGGGCCGCTGGTGGCAAAGCTGGAGGCTGGGGACCTGACGGTTGATCTGTATCGGGACCATTTCGTCGTAGATGAAGAGACTTACGTACTGCCCCATGCCGATGCTTTCTGGGCCATCATCAGCGCAGAACTCTACTCCAAGAGCGGGCTGGAGGCCGCTCTCCAGGGTGACATCGAGGTGCAGGTGGCGATCGCCGATCTGCCGGATGCCGCAAGCACGCTGGCGGCAGACCAGGTGTTGAACAACCTGGCAGACGCCTACACGGTCAACCGCTATACGCCGCCCCAGCCTCTGGAGGAGCCGTTCCCCCGCTATGAGCTCCGCCTTAAGGGCGACGGCTGGGAGGGCAGCCTGACGGTGAGCGGTGACTACCTCGTGCCCTCCGGCACCGCGGTCCAGGGAACTGCGCTGTATGCCGGCACCCTGACTGGCCTGCTGCGGCAGTCGCTGCCCGTGCCTGATCTGCCCGACGGGTCCCTGGAGGCTCTGTACAGAGCAGAACGGCTGGAGATTGGCGACGGCGTCGATCTGACCCGCTGGAAGAACACGGTCGTCCGCAGCCTGCTGGGGCTCATACCCCAGCAGGGAACGGTCGAGAACCAGGAGCCGGTCACCCTGACCTTCTACCTGGATGGCCAGCAGCATGTGGTGGAGATCGACGCAGGCGGGTTCACATATGCTGGCCAGCGTTACGATCGGCCCGGCCTGACCGGCCTGGCAAATCTGCAGGGGGTGCCCTGACAGCAGCCGGCGCTGCACAGGGCCGGGATTTACCGGGTACTTTCCTGAGGAGAGGAGCGCTGCGCAGTGAAGGCCCTGCCGGACTACCTGGCCCCTGGGCTCAAGGTCGTGTTCGTCGGCTTCAACCCGGGCGAGACGTCTGCCCGGGAGGGCCACTATTATGCCTACCCCGGCAACCGGTTTTACTGGCTCCTCTGGCGGGCCGGGCTGACAGACCGGCTCTACACGCCCGCCGAAGATGCCTCTTTGTTTACACTTGGTTACGGCCTTACTGACCTGGTCGGCCGGTCTACCAAGTCCAGCAGCGACCTCACCGGGGCCGATCTCCGCGGCGGGCGGGAAGAACTCCTGGCCAAGCTCCGCCGGTACCGCCCCCGGGTGGCATGCTACAACGGCAAGGGGGTCTACGCTGGACTGACCGGCAGAAAGCAGGTGGAATACGGGCTCCAGCCTGACAGCGTGGTGCCTGGGGTGCTGGACTTCGTTGCCGCCTCCCCCAGCGGCCGGAGCAGGGAGCCTCTGGCAAAGAAGCTGCAGCTCTATCAGGAACTGCGGGAACTCATCAACGAAGGCCACCTTCCCGACTAGGAAGGTGGTCTTCAGGTTTCAGACCGGTTCCTGGGGTCGTTTGGCGACCTGCAGGCGGCGCCTTTTCGTATGTACTTACAAAATCGAGCCCTAGGGATACGCCTCCTGGGCGTCAGAAAGGCGGAAGTCAGGGGTGCACTATGCATCCTGTAGCGATGGCTTGCCCGACCGCATGGTCACAACTCCTCGAAGAAGCCGGAATCCTCGGCTGTAATTCTTGCCCGGCGTGGCGAAGTGCGGTGCGAGGGCTGTCAGGCGGCAGCTGTGAAGGCTCAGTAGAGTTGACGCTGTAAAAGAGTTGACAGCCTGTGCCTCTGGGTAGGGCTTCAACTCCTTTAAGTTAACCCACAGGTGAACCAGGTCGTCGCAGACACCCGAGACTTCGAACTGTGTGCCCGCAGCAGGCCCAGGCGTGATCCTTCTCATCTCCCCACAGGCTCAGACTGGCACGTCGTCTACAGCAGATCACGCTAAGCTCAAAACGAAACTTCCCACCGTGCAGAACGGTAGGAAGCCCAGGCTGTGCGAGGGAGTACCCGGCTTTTGTCTACAGTCTGAAGGCCATTTTCCCGACCAGGATGGCCTTCAGGCGTTTCCCTTTATGCGTTTCCGATGCCTTGGCGTTGGGTTGGCGCAGGAGGGCCGGAGTTGCTGCTGCCCCGCAATCATCCTGAGAGTGCGGCTTGGGCCTTGATCCCGCGGGGCACAAGGTGCGGGAGCACCAGGAATCCACTGCAAAAGGCCGTCTCCGCGCATCGGGGAGGCGGCCTCCATGCATTCAGTCGAGGTCTGCATTCAGCAGGGGCTGCACCAGCAGGGGGTTCCACCATCCGAGGTCCACCTGCTGTCGGAAACGCTCTTCTGCTGTCGCCCGGTCCTCACTCTCGGCAATCAAATGGGCCAGCGCGTTGGCCATGGCCACCAGCTGAAGCGCTGTCGACTGCTCCTGGGCTGGCAGCCCGTCTGGTGAGCCGGTACCATCCCAGCGCTCGTGATGCCCTCGCACCAGCGGGACCAACTTTGAAAGTGGGCCCAGTCGACTCAGCACCTGCGCACCGCGGAGCATGTGGGATGCTTCCGCTGCATCGGGAATCACCTTGCCAAGATCATGCAGGAGGCCCGCCCACCTGACCCACTGCACCTCCTCCGTCATCCCGAGGGTTGTGGCGGCATTTGCGGCCAGCACCGAGACGAGATGGCAGTGTCGGGCCAGCGACGGATCTGACAGCACCATGAGTTCAAAGAGGCAGTTCACCACATCCCCGGGTTTTTCGAACTCCAGGAATCGCCGGCGAAGGCGCAGCAGCGACCGGACTCGGGCGTACAGTTCCGGCCGCCTGACCGGTTTGAACAGCACATCGTCGGCTCCCGCCTCGATGGACCGCAGCCGAAAGTGGTCTTCAGTGAGTCCTGTAATCATGACTACCGGAATGTCAGAGGTTACCGGATCTTTCTTGAGTTGCTCGCATACTTCAAAGCCGTTGCGTCCAGGGATGCGCACATCGAGCAGCACCAGGTCAGGCTTCTCCTCTCGCACCCGGCTGAGCGCCGTGTTGCCGTCGGGGGCGGTTGCACAGGCGTAGCCTGCGGCACGCAGCATCTCAGTCAGCAGCTGTGCCGAAGCCGGGTCATCCTCCGCGATCAGGACCAGAGGGAGCGTACTTGCGACCACCTTGGGGCACCTCCTCCAAGTAATGGGCGACAAGCTTCGGCAGTGTGCGGGTGTCAATGGGCTTTGGGACGAAGTCGATGCAGCCGGAGTCCAGTGCCCGCTGGCGGTCTGCTTCACCCACGTAGGCTGTCAGAGCGACAACGGGGATGTCTGCCGTATTGGGGTTCTGCTTGAGCATATGGGTGATTTCGAGTCCGTTCATGCCCTTGAGTCCGATGTCCATAAGAATGAGGCCCGGGTGTTTCTCTTCCGCCAAAACCAGTGCGTGTGCACCCGTGGTGGCCTCGATTACCTCATAGCCGCAGAGGGTGAGCAGGTCGGAAATCAGCTGCATGTTCAGAGCGTTGTCTTCCACCACGAGAATCCGATCCGGCACTACTACGCATCCCCTTTCCGCACGGGAAGGTAGACCCGGACCATGGTTCCCTTTCCCAGCTCACTCTTCAGTTCGATTCTGCCTCCGTGCATCTCCACCAACTTCTTGGAGAGCGGCAGGCCGAGACCCACGCCTTCGAAACGGCGGTGGTAGGCAGACTCAGCCTGGACGAACTCGTTGAACACAGCCTCCTGGTCTTCTGGCCGGATGCCGATGCCGGTGTCCTCGACCTCCATGAGGGCCATTCCGTCAGCCGCGTACAGCCGCACCCATATGGTGCCGCCCTCCGGCGTGAACTTAATGGCGTTGGACAGCAGGTTGTCAAGGACCTCGCTCACCCGGGCGGGATCGGCCTGCACCGGTGGAGTCGCCGGATCGCTCTCCACCAGGAGTGTTAGGCCAGCCGCTTCCACCTGAGGGGCCACCTTGGCCTCCGCTGAGGCCACCACTTCCTGGAGCAGGACTTCCTGCAGTTCAAGGCTCAGGCGGCCCTGCTCGATGCGTGAGAGATCAAGGATATCGCTGATCAGTCGGAGCAGGTGGCGTGCCGAGGAGAGGATGTGTCCCAGGTACTCCTTCTGCTTGGGATTGAGTGGTCCCACCAGTTCGTCGGCCATCATCTGCGAAAACCCGATGACTGAGTTGAGGGGGGTGCGGAGTTCATGACTCATGGTGGCCAGGAACTGGCTCTTCAGGGTATTGGCCTGCCGCAGTTCCAGCACTGCCTGCTGCAGTTCTTCCGTTCGCTCCGCGACCTTTCTTTCCAGTAAGGTCTTGGATTCCTGAAGCTGGGCCGTGAGTGCCTCCAGCTTGGCCTTGTCGCCCTCCACTTCCTTCAGGTAGGACTCCGTTTTGGTGGTCAGATCCACCATGGACGTGGCAAGGGTGTGCAGAGAGTTGTGGAGGGTCAGCATCTCCTGGCTGTAGAGCGATGGGCTGGCGGGCTGGAGTTGAGAAGCGGCCAGTTCCAGTTCGTGAGCTCCCTTGGCGGAGGCCAGCCGAAGCACATCCTGCTGCAGGGCAACGATCGGCAGGGCCAACCGGCGTGAGAGTACCAGAGCCGCCAGGATGCTGGTCATGGCGCTCAGCAGGGCGAAGGCCACAACCATAATTTGGGTGCTGCGCCAGTAGTTCATCAGCCCGCTGGGCGGTACCCCAATACTGAGGGCTCCCACCACCTGGCCAGAGGAGTTGTAGATCGGGTCGGACGCCACGTAATGGCGCTCCCCGTCCACCCAAACAGCGCCGTAGTAGCGTTTCCCCGTCGCAACTTTGCTCAGAAGTGCTGCGCTTTGATGTCCGCCGGTTGCGAGGGGGCCGCCAGCCTGTGTGTTGATATTGGAGGAGACGCGGAAGCCCTCTGCAGCAATCGAAAGGTAGGATCCGGGGATGCGGGCAGAGGTGGCCTGGGGAATGTGATGGGTATTATTGAGCAGCACCCCGACCATGACGACTCCCTTGCGGTAAGGCGTCAGGTTGACTGGGACCGCCCCCACCTGGACCAGGCCGCGATCGAAGCATTCCTCGTCGGAAAGCTCGCAGTCGCCGGGGACAGGGAGGCGGTCCAATTTGCGAGGCATCTGAGCAGCGACCAACTCAGCCTCAACCAGTTCTGTACTGTATTGAACGGCGGCTGAGCGCAGTGCCAGGTCCACGATATGGGGGAAGGGGGCATACTCTCCTACCCGGTCTCGGTTGGTATGGGACAGGATGCGGCCGTCAGCGTCGATCACTGCAGCGAAGTCGGCGGCGGTCAAGGAGGCGAGCAGGGGCTGAAAGGCTTCGGGGTTCGCCGCAGCATCCTGGAAGGCCGGAAGAGAGGCAAGCGACTGAACCGTGGCGGTTAACTGGCGCGGACCCTCGTTGTAGGACTGCCACGCCACCTGCATCGCGGTGTCGATGCGGCCCGTCAGGGTCGCTCGGGTTTGAAGGCTGCTTACAATACCGAACGCAACGGTGAGGATCAGGGCAAGGGTCAGCAGGCCGAGAGCAACGGTTGATAGAAGGCGGCGCTGCAGTGACGGAAGTGGAGTGGTCATGCGTAGTTCATCCTCGGCGTTCACCGCTGCTGTGCCGTGTGTCACCCTTGGCAGCCGGGCGGATTGACTCCCGAACGGCATAAAGGGCGGCCTCGGTGCGGTTTTCGAGGCCAAGCTTCTGCAGCAAGTGTGTGATGTGGGTTTTGACAGTGGCTTGTGAGATGTAGAGCTCTTTTGCGATGGCACGGTTGGAGAGGCCGGCCCCGATCAGCGCCAGGACTTCCATCTCGCGCTTCGTGAGGGGGGTGCCTGCAAGTGTCGGGGCTGCGGAATGAGGGGCCTGCTGGGGGACCGGTGAGGGAGTTGGTGAAGCGAGGGGGGGCGTGAGGGGGGTGATCAGCCGGAATATGTCCTGGACCATAGACGTCGCGGCGGTGGGGTGCAGCCCACTTCCTGCCAGAAAGTACTGCACGGGAGCGTCGTAGTCGTCCAGTGCGACGCCCAGCGGGCTGATGAAGCAGCATCGCCCTCTGGGGCAGGGAAGGGTCTCCACCCTGCGGGTGTTCTGGACCCGGCTGATGGTCTTGCGGCGCATTCGCCAGCAGGGGCCGGAGTGCGTCGGATCGGCCGATCCGCACTCTGTGGGGAGGCCTGAGGGAACAGTCAGCTCGATGCAGTTGGCATCCAGTACGACGAGGGAGAGCTGGTGCTGCTGCGATAGTAGGTCCTGGACCCGCTGCAGCTGGGAGAGCCATCGGATCTGCGCCTCAGACGACATGGCCACCACCTCACACCTCGAGCATACCACGAAGATTGTAGAGTTGAGAACGATATCATCCTTGGGTATGAGAGAATAACCGCGCCTCCTTGGAATCTCAAACCGGTCTTAGGCGCCTTTGCCGATGCGGCGCCAGGCCGGTTTTTGTTACGGTGAAACCAGCACGGGCGGTTTTTACGCCCGGCAGGATGCTGGGTTACAAGGGGGTTGAAGTGCTCGATGGCACAAACGCTGGCCGAGATCTTGAAGGAAAAGGGTATTTCGCTCGAACAGCGGTACGGTGGCGAACCGCCCGCAGACCTGGTGGACCGTGAGATCAAGAAGGATCCGACTCCGCGTGCCAAGCGACTTCGTGACCTTTACTACCAGACCCTGTCCAGTGCCAACATGGAGTTCCCCTACTGGTACACCCGTGTCTATGAAGACAACGAGCACGACATTCCGCTCATGCGGCGGGCCAAGGCCCTGAAGGCAGCCTTCTCGCACCTGACTCCTATGATCTTCCCGGGCGAGAAGCTGGTCATGGGCAAGACCAACTACTACCGTGGCTCTTTCCCCATGCCGTGGCTCTCTGAAGGCTACTACATGGCGAAGGAGGACGAGCTCTACCAGGAGGCCCTGGACAAGGGTTCCACCTCCGTGGACGAGCTGGTCAAGTGGGGCCAGGGCGGCGGCAACGTCACCAAGTCCTTCGGCAAGGTCGTTTCGCTGGCCGGCAAGTTCGGCATCCGCCAGGAAGAGGTTCCGGCGCTGCTGAAGGTCGCCCGGTGGTGGTACGGCAAGTCTGTCGAGGACGTCAGCGCTAAGTTTGAGAAGCTGGTCCCCGAGTATGACGTCAAGGCGAACGTCATGCGGTCGGTCATCTGCATGTTCGACTCCGGCTTCACCCTGCCGC
>ENA-OWPA01000556-OWPA01000556.1-bioreactor-metagenome-genome-assembly--contig:-NODE-556-length-46038-cov-12.533909_pt1 | contig 46038 bp, 41 predicted proteins | sample MGYA00238139_ERZ651803 | MGnify/ENA primary metagenome ERZ651803 (study PRJEB26909, sample SAMN07631231) | bioreactor metagenome | isolation source: Switchgrass digestor | place: USA: Dartmouth...
TAATAAGCCAAGCGGTGGTGATAGAAACACTTGGTTCTAACTAGAGGGATTTTTACACAAAAAATTGGACTTGATCATCCCCCGGGTTTTTAGCACTATTGGATATCGACGACAATATAATTATACCATAATAAATTCATATTAACAGATATTCCATTGAAGCTATACCTGTTTTAAAGACAAAAATTAATCCTCGCTGAATCAGCGGGATTGCAATTAATATGAATGCCGTACTAATTTAATAGGCATATCAGAGGCTGTCAAAATAGGTTGTCAGGTCTTTTGCCAGTTTCCTTATAAAGCTGTGGGCTGCCTGTGACGTGGTTCCCTGGGTGAATGCGACCAGTATGAACGGCCGTTTTGCATATATTATTCCTGCGTCGTTGTATATTCCCAGTGAACTGTTTGTCCCTGTCTTATGCGCGATTGCATAAGACTTGTTCACGCTATTCACCCCAACCGGTATCCTAGTGTTGTAGATGTTTGCAAGAAGTGCCCTGTTCAGTGCGGCCATATAGGCATCCCTGTCCTTGTTGATGTAAATATTGTAAAGGATAAGGCCTGTATCCCTTGGAGTTATTCTGGCACACCTTTTTGAAGTCCCGTATTTCTCGATGTTGTTTTTAAGGCTGTATCCTATGGCCCCCGACATCTCCCCGTATATGACCGAATCCTTGATGCCGAGCCTTGCCAGTACCTCATTGGACTTCACATTTCCGACAAGCCTGAGGGCTACATTTGATAAATTGTTGTCGCTCAGCGATATCATGGTATGAATCATATCGGGGATTTTAAAAGACCAGCCGGTCACAGGGTCGGTATAGACCACTTCCCCGTCAAGTTCGCCCCGGCGTATCATGTCATAGAGTATATACCCCTGAAACAGTTTGATAACCGATGCACTGTTGAAATACCCTTCTATCATCCCGTCATTCGGGTCGATTCGGGTGCGCGTATCATTCACACCGGTATGGAAATTCGTTTTAAGGTCCATGACAAAAACGCCCACAGGTGTTTTGACGCCCGAATATTTTCTGGCCTTTTCTATTATAGTAAGGACATCATTTTTAAAAGTAATGTACTCCGGGTTAAGAGCATCAATTTCAGGCAGAGATGTTACAATTCCTGAGCTTTCTTCCCATGTCGCCGGTTCCCGTATAATCTCTACCGTTTCTTCAGATGCAGGTATACAGTCCCTACTGGTTTCCTGTTCATTTGTCTCTGTATTGCGGACGCAGTTTTCTGCTCCGTCAGAATCCGATGAGGGTTTGTCATATGAATTATCCGTGTTTTCGGGCTGACTCAGTTCTCTTCCCGCTTCATTTGCAGTATAAACTTCATCAGGCTGAGCCATGCTATAAGTGTATGCCCAGGCTGTCGTATGTAAGTTGAAGAAAAACATTATGCCTAAAGCTGCGCTTATGATTTTCCTGCCCATTTTACCAACCTCTCTCATGTTGCCGGTTCATTTCTATGTGGCACCCAGCTTTCAAATGACAGGGATTAACATCAGGCGCATGGAAAATCATGAGCAGACTGAAGGCACACGCAAACATTTCTTCAGTTTTATTATGTCCTTACTGCACTCTATATATGGTGATGGCTGAATATTATAACTCTGTCATCTACTCTCAGCAGTTACTGCATAAAATTATAGAGCGAAGCTTGTCTTCCCGGGCAGCATGCGCACGGCATCACTGTCAGGCAAATATTTCCATATGAAAGGAAAAAACATATGAAATTCGATATTGGTGTCATGTTAACCACATTCGGAATGGTTCTTCTGATGGAAATGGGAGACAAAACGCAGCTGCTGGTGATGGCATGCGCATCAAAATACAGAGCCAGGGATGTTTTCGTCGGGATATTCATTTCAATCATCGCTCTTAACCTTATTGCGGTATTGCTTGGAACGATAATCGGAGGCATAAGGCTCATTCAGGACCTGGTAAAGGCGGCTGCTTCACTGCTTTTTATCTTGTTCGGCCTCATATCCCTCAGGAATGAGGACGAAGATGCTTCATGCCGGTCAGGTACATCTACGGGGGCCGTCACGACGGTTGCTCTGGCCTTTTTCCTTGCAGAGATAGGCGATAAAACCCAGCTTTCCACATTTTCCTTTTCAGCCCTCTATCCCGCAAGCCCGCTGAGTGTTTTTGCCGGCTCAACGCTTGCTTTGCTTGTTGCCGACTGCATAGGCCTTGCTGCAGGTGCAGTTGCGATGAAATATATCCCAAGACGCATCCTGACTCTAATATCCTCATTCCTTTTCATAATTTTCGGGCTTTGCAGCGAATGGTCAACACTTAAGAACAATTTCGGAATGGACGCAGAGAAAGCCAAGCTAATAACTGGCATAACAGCCGTTACAGCATTTGTTGCGGCAGCGGTAATACTGGTTTTGCAAAAAAAGCATGACAAAACTTCTTGCAATACTAATGGATAGTATGGTAGAATGATGCTTGTTGCGAACTGGAACCATACTTACTGATAAAGTATCATCTCAACATGCTGCAGGGAGGTGTAAGTCATGGCAAAGTGCGAAATTTGCAATAAGGGAATGCATTTTGGTATACAGCTCAGCCATTCACACATAAGAACCAACAGAACCTGGAAGCCGAATGTCAGAAAGGTAAAGGTTGTAGTAAACGGCGTAACAAAGAGAATGTATGTCTGCACTAAGTGCCTCCGCTCCAACAAGGTGCAGAAGGCCATGTAAGCAGTATAACGGCAGAAAGTGAAAACTCGGGAAGCTTACCCGGGTTTTTTGCTTTATTAATACTTTCCAATAAAAAATGTGGCCTGTAAGCCACATTCTTCATATTTGACATTTTCTCCTTATCGTTTCCTCTATAACTGATCGCGGCATACGGGAACAATCCCTGCATGCACGGGAACAAGCGATCAGCGGATTTTAAAGATACGCCTGAGTATTCCTCCCAGGAATCCGGGCATCTTAAGGACGACAATCTTCATCTGCATGACCTCCGTGCCAGCTCCTGTCTCTACAGTATATTCATCTTTTCATAAAAGTGTTACATTAAAATACAGAGTACAAGCCTGTTTTCAGGCGCCGGCACGGGATGGTTCATGCAGACGGCATCTTAATCTTATGGCAAAATCATCTTGCCGGGATATTTAAAATGCTTTCTATGAATGCATCGCCTGAATTGTCCACTATCATGACAGGCACACCAAGTGCGGACTCCAGATCCGAGCGGGTCATGTCATCCAGCAGAACTTCAGTTCCTGAGCGGAACATGTTGCGGCAAAGCATGAGAACTCTTCCAAGCTCTTTTCCTTTCAATGTTTCAGTCAGGTCCTTCCCTGTAAGAAGGCCGGTCACTGAGACATTCCCGCCGAAAAACCGGTTCTCTACCGGAAAGACTTTCAGCCTTACATCTTTAAGTCTTTCCTCGATTGTCCAGGCAAGCTCTTTCATGACAGGATAAAACAGTGTTCCGGTTGCAATGCTTATTTCAGTCGGGTTTCCGGTGTTCTCCGTCCTGGTCGCTCCTAGATTTTCAGCATAAGAAAGCGCTTCAAGGGTTTCATGCTTGAATGAGGACACCATGCCTACCCCGTTTTCTATCTGTGGAAAATCCTCATAGGCGCTGTAGGACGGAAGCGGTCTTTTGCTCATGAGATAAAATTCATCGGCAAGATAAACAATACGGCTTCCGTACCTTTTAAGAAATCGTTCCTGCCAGGATTCAACCTGGTTTACCACCCGGGATGCGTACTCAGGGTTGAAAGGCTCCAGATGATAAAGGCCTTCCCTGTATCGTGTAAGGCCTACTGGCACCACGGATATGCTGTGCATCTGTGGATACATCACGGCAAGGTCATTTATGGTTCTGTCAAGCTCCTCACCGTCATTGAGTCCGGGGCACAGAACAATCTGGCAGTTTACCGTAATTCCTGCCCCGGTGAATTTGCGGATGCGTTCCAGTACATCCCCGGCAAACCTGTTGTTCAGCATTCTGACGCGCAGAGCAGGGTTGGTTGTGTGGACTGAAACGTTTACAGGCGACATCCTGTACCGGATTATCCTGTCCGTTTCCTCGTCATCTAGGTTGGTCATCGTTATGTAGTTTCCGAACAGGAACGAAAGGCGAATGTCATCATCCTTGTAATACAGGCTTTCACGCATCCCTGGCGGCAGCTGGTCGATAAAGCAGAAAACGCATTTGTTCCGGCAGCTTTTCTCCTCATCCATAAGCGGATTTTCAAACTCAAGGCCCAGGTCCTCATCCTCGTCCTTTTCTATTTCGGCAGACCATACCTCGCCGTTTTGGTTCTCTATTTCGATTGTTATGAAATCATCTGCAGTGTAAAACCGGTAGTCGAATACATCATGAACGGCGTTTCCGTTGACTGATACAAGATAGTCGCCGGGCCTTATTTCAAGCTCTTCCGCTATGCTTCCCGGCTGCACGACGGTTATTTTGATTTTTTTATTTTTCATCAACAAATCACCATGCCTGAAAGCCTGTCAGTCTGACTCCGAATTAATTCAATCCGTATAAAAAACAATAGCAGCTCATTCAAGCTGCTACCTTTCTTTGGATCCTTGTCCGACAATTGAAGATTAAGCCTTTGCTGCTTCTACTTTGATAACTTCCTTGCCGTCGTAATATCCGCACTCTTTGCAAACCACATGGGGCAGCTTCAGAGAATGGCACTTGGGACACTCCACAAGGTTCGGCGAAGAAAGTTTATAATGGGTTCTCCTCTTGTTTCTCCTCTGTTTTGATACTTTTCTCTTAGGAACTGCCATTTATTTACACCTCCGTTCAGGCCGATAGCCTCTTTCATGTTGTCCGGGAATAAATTATTATTTTATTGCTTAAAATAATTTTTTAACGCTTCCAATCGCGGATCAATGTTCTCATATCCTCCGCACTCACACCTGTCGCCTGTAAGCTTTCTGCCGCATACAGGACACAGTCCCCTGCACTCTTCGCTGCACAGGTGCTGCATGGGCAGGTTCAATATTACCGCATCAGCCACTATCGGGTCAAGATCGATATAATGGCCGGTATATGTGAATGCGTCATCATCTTCCGCCGTCTTGTCCTTATTCTCATCATTCCTCTCAATGACGTTCTCATTGATGGGGACGGTGAGATGGCGCTCAAGCGGTTCTCCGCAGCGGTCACAGACTGTTCTGTAGTCAATCTGTGCTTCAGCCTTTATCTCAATCATCCGGTTGAGGTTCGTGGCCGTACCTTTTACCGTCACTGGACTTGTGAAATACACCGTACCTATGCCGGTTTCAAAGGCTTCAATATTTTCGGTCATCTCAAACCGGATGGATGCGCCGACGTCTTTCATGATTGAAATTATGTCAAGCTTCATAATATCCCTCCCCTGGAAAAGACAAAAAACAGCTTCCCGGAAGGTCAACATGAGTTATTATACTAAGATAACATGGCTTTGTCAACAAAAGCTTTATTTATGCAGCATCAGAGAAAACTGACATATAATTAATGCACGGGCCGTCCCTCAAGGAACGGCCCGTATATATCATAGATTCTGTCACATTGCCTTATATCTCATGCATAAAGCGGGAACCTTTTCGTAAGTTCATCGACCCTTCTTATAATCTCGGCCTTGTTGGCCTCATAATTGCCGCCCAAAGCCATATCAAGAAGCGTTGCGATTTCCCTCATCTCAGGTTCCTTCATTCCACGGGTCGTGACAGCAGGAGTTCCGATTCTGATACCGCTTGCAACAGCAGGGCTTCTGGTATCAAACGGAATGCCGTTCTTGTTGACCGTTATCCTGACATCATCAAGCATCTTCTGGGCGTCCTTTCCCGTAATGCCCTTGTTGGTCAGGTCAACCAGCATCAGATGATTGTCGGTTCCGCCGGAAACTATCTTGAATCCCTTTTCCATCAAAGCCTCGGCAAGAGCCTTGGCATTCTTCACAACCTGACGCTGGTATTCCCTGAAGGACTCGGACATGGCCTCCTTCAGGCATACAGCCTTTCCTGCAATGATATGCATGAGGGGTCCGCCCTGTATCCCTGGGAAAACGGCCTTGTCTATAAGCTTTGCGTACTTGGCCTTGCACAGAATGATACCACCTCTGGGGCCTCTCAGTGACTTGTGGGTCGTGGTGGTTACAAAATCGGCGTAGGGAACCGGGCTCGGATGCACGCCGGCTGCCACAAGTCCGGCAATATGCGCCATGTCCACCATAAGGAGTGCTCCGACCTCGTCGCATATTTCCCTGAATGCCTTGAAGTCAATTATTCTGGAATATGCGCTTGCCCCTGCAATTATAAGTTTTGGCCTGCATTCCCTGGCGGTTTTTCTTAGTGCATCATAGTCGATAAGGCCGTCTTTTTCACTCACACCGTAAGGTACGGGTTTAAAATACTTACCGGAGATGTTTATCGGCATGCCATGGCTTAAATGTCCGCCATGAGCCAGATTCATGCCCATAAATACATCACCGGGTTCCATTACGGCAAAAAACACAGCCATATTGGCCTGGGCACCAGAATGTGGCTGAACGTTTGCATGCTCTGCTCCGAAAAGCTCCTTAGCCCTTTCAATGGCCAGGCTTTCCACCACGTCAACATTCTCGCATCCGCCATAATAGCGCTTTCCGGGGTAACCTTCGGCGTATTTGTTAGTCAGAGGCGAGCCGCATGCTTCGAGAACCGCCCTGCTCGTAAAGTTCTCCGATGCAATAAGTTCCAGATTGCCTTCCTGCCGCTTTATTTCGGCATAGATGGCTTCTGCTACTTCCGGATCTGCTTTTTCTATTTCGTTATACCTCAGCATCTGTCAGTCCCCCGTTTGTTTAATTATTAGTCTGATTATAATGCTTTATGCAAGAATATGTCAATAATTATGAAACAGTTATGTATATTCATGCATCCGCCTCGTATTTCGAAGGTTTCAGGTCCTTTCGTTCCAGGGCTGCCGCATCTATGAACATAAGGGCTGTAAGCCTCTGGGAGATGAGAAGTATTATGCATTCAATGAACGCTGAGATAAAGAGTGCCAGTACAGCGTTGTTTATATCGATGGAAAACAGGCTTAAAAGCCATTCGAGGGCATAGACGCACATCATGTTCATTATTATTAATTTCCTGTTTCCGCGTGTCAGGTCCAGGGCCTTCTTGAAGTTTCTGAACACCCCTACATCGAATTCGATTATCAGAAGGTCCTTGAACACGAAAAGGATATTTACAATCATAAAGCCCAGCGGGAGCAGAGCCGTTATTACATAAAGCACCGGAACAAAGGCAGTGGCAATCACGAAAAACAGCAGAAGCACAATGGAAACTACACAGTATGCCAAATAGAAGATGATGTTGAATATGATTAGCTTGGGAAGCCTTGAGAAAAACACTGAAGTCCTCTTCATTCCGGACATCTCAGGAGAGGTCTTGCTGAAATAATACCAGCTGCCGTAAAACATAGAAACAAGAAAGCTGACAGCCCGTATGGAAAAGATTATAAGAAAAGCCCTCAGAAACGACTGGGCAAGTGCATTGTATATATCAGGGGCAAAAACCGTGCTGTTTAATTTGTCAAGTGAAAGGTTGCCCTGGAGTTTTACGTAAATCTGCTCATAGTATGTATAAAGGTCCAGTATATAAGGTCTCGCGAGAAGGTAGCCTCCGAAAATAACGGCTAGAAGCAGCACAAATACGGTCTGTGCCACTTCGGGTTTGTCCATATCATAAAACTTCACGGATTCCCTGAAATATTCGCTGATAGGTTTAACGGTACGATGTCGGTTCTCCATTTCATTCCACCTCTATTTTTTTCAACTCCGAAGCAGTAAGATAGCGCCACTCTCCCGGTTTCAGATTTCCCAGTCTGAGGCCGCCTATGGATATCCTCTTAAGAAACAGCACTGGATGACCTACGGCTTCGCACATCCTCCTCACCTGCCTGTTGCGGCCTTCATGAATGGTAATTTTCAAAACCGCAGAGCGCTTTTTTTGCTTCAAAATTTTAACATCTGCCGGTGAAGTAAGCCTTCCGTCAAGCATTACGCCATCTCTCAATTTCCTGAGCGCCTCATTTGACGGTATACCCTCCACTTCGGCAATATAGGTTTTATTCACCTGATGCCTCGGATGTGTACTTTTGTATGCAAAATCCCCGTCATTTGTAAGAATGAGAAGGCCTTCAGTGTCGTAGTCAAGCCTTCCCACAGGATAAACCCTTTCCTTTACTCCCTTTAAAAGATCCATTACGGTTTTTCTGCCCTGAGGGTCAGAGACTGTAGTGACATAGCCCGCAGGTTTGTTAAGCAATATATAGACCGGTTTCTCCTCAGGCACGACAGGTTTTCCGTCAAATTCAACAAGGTCGCCCGGAGAAACGGTCACACCCATCTCGGTAACGGTTACTCCGTTTACCTTCACTCTGCCTTGCCTTATCAGCTCCTCGGCATGGCGCCGTGAAGCAATTCCGCATCTTGCCAGGTATTTCTGCAGCCGTATTTTCTCAGACATCTTCTCATCCATTTCGTCAACATTATATCATAGTAAGATTATGTTTACTATTTGATTCAATAATACTCATGATGCCGGCAAATGTCTTGTTCACTCATTCTGACTATCCGCTACGCAACCCGTCATCAAGTTGTTTACAGGGTTCACTTGCGCTATAATAATTCGGGCGGGGTGGGAAAGCTGCCCCATCATGTCTATTGGAGGTATTACTTATGAAGCTTGGCATAGTTGGCTTGCCCAATGTAGGAAAGAGCACGCTGTTTAACGCCATTACAAAGGCAGGCGCCGAATGCGCCAACTACCCCTTTTGCACGATAGATCCGAACGTCGGCGTTGTCCGCGTTCCTGATGAACGGCTGGACAGGCTGGCTGAAATATATCATCCGAAAAAGGTCACACATACCACCATCGAATTCGTGGACATAGCAGGTCTTGTCAGGGGAGCAAGCAAGGGCGAGGGACTCGGCAACAAGTTCCTTTCACATATCCGCGAGGTTGACGCAATCGTTCATGTTGTACGTGCCTTTGACGATCCCAACATAGTACATGTTGACGGCTCCGTGGACCCCAAAAGGGACATCGATACTATAAATCTTGAATTAATATTCGCCGACCTTGAAACCATCGAGAAGCGTATAGAAAAAACCCAGAGACAGGCAAAATCCGGTGACAGGAAATATCTTGAGGAACTGGAACTCCAGAACAGAATAAAGGAACATCTTGAAAAGGGTCTTCCCGTAAGGTCCATGACATTTGACGAGGAAGAGGCTGAATATGTAAAGCAGCTGTTTCTCCTTACTTCCAAGCCGGTTCTCTACTGTGCAAACGTTGATGAAGATTCAATCTCCAATCCCGACACCAATCCGTATGTAAAAATCATCAGGGACATAGCAGCGTCGGAAAATTCAGAAGTTGTTGTAATCTGCGCCAAGCTTGAGGAAGACATCGCCCAGCTTGACGACGACGAAAGAAAGCTGTTTTTGCAGGAGCTTGGTCTTAATGAATCAGGTCTTGACAAGCTTATAAAGGCAAGCTACAAGCTGCTCGGCCTGATAAGCTTCCTTACCGCCGGCGAAAATGAAGTAAGGGCATGGACGATTGTCAAGGGCACAAAAGCCCCGCAGGCCGCCGGGAAGATTCATTCCGATTTTGAAAGAGGGTTTATACGCGCAGAGATAGTATCATATGAAGACCTGATAAGATGCGGCTCATATGCCGCAGCCCGTGAACAGGGGCTTGTAAGGTCGGAAGGCAAGGATTACGTCATGCAGGACGGGGATGTCACACTGTTCAGGTTCAACGTGTAATAAATGTATAATCAGTTATGTTATAAAGCACAAACAAAAAAGCGGGTCAAAAGCCCGCTTTTTTATATTTCATTTCTCAGCCTGTACTGTGTTTTCCTGTTTCTCAGCATCACGCGCCGTATGCCGATGCGCGTTCCCAGAATGAGCCTGCGAAGTTCTGCGTTCCTTCTGTGGCGCCGTACCTTCCTTTTTGTGGAAAGTTCTTCCACAACAAACCTTGCCACGTCATACGGTGCATTCGGAAGCGAACGGATAAACTCGTTTCTTGCTATATTTGCCCTGTATTCATCGAGAATGTCGGTGTTCAATATCTTTTCCAGAATCACCTGCATTTCTTTTTCACCGGTCACGTACCAGCCTACCCTGTACTTGAGGCAGAAATCAACATTTCCCTTCTCCTGCAGTCCGGCCATGTGGGTAAGAATAGGCGGAACATTTTTCACAAGATGCTCAAAAACGGTTGACGGGCCGGGCTTGGTAATGGCAAAATCCGATGCTTCAAGCAGTTCATGCATGTTGTCAACAAAGCCCAGGACAGCGATGTTGCTCAAGGAATTCTTTTTCACCATCTCTTTCAGTTCCCTGTAAAGGGATTCGTTCTTTGCACAAACCGCAATTATGTTGAGGGGATATCCCTTTTCAGAGATAAACCTTACACACTTTCCCGTCTCACCGATGCCCTGTCCGCCGGCAGAAACAAGAACCGTCATCCTCGACGGGTCAAGGCCAAGCTCCTTCAGTATTTCCTCCCTCGTCTTTTCCACCCTGGTGAAGAACTTGGGATTCAGCGGGAAAGACATGACCCTAATCCTGTATCTGGGCTGTCCTTGGCTGACAAGATACTGCTTTGCCTCTTCGGTGGCTGTAACTATGACGTCTGCATCAGGGTTCACCCACATGTTATGCCCTGTGATTGGGTCAGCCATAAAGCTTATAACCTTGTACTTCAGGTTATACTTCTCCCTGGCGAACAGCGCCACAGAGGTGCAAAAAAAATGCGTGGAAAACACAATATCCGGCTTGTACTGCAGTATATACTGAGTGCCCTTCCTGATAAAATTCCGGAAGAACATCCTGGTTACAAGGTTTGACCGCGTCAGGTACCTGAAAGCGTCCATCAGATGATAGAAGTTTGTTATAAGCTTCGGGTGCGCCAGGGCAAAATCCCAGAAATCCTTCATGGCCTTGTCTTCCTTTACCGCACCCGCTTCTTTTGCGAAATCAATGACGTTAACCTGGAATTGTCCCGGATAAAGCTGTTCTATCGCATCCTTAACTGCCAGTGCGATAACTTTGTGCCCGCCGCCCACTTCAATCATGGGCATCAGTATTTTTTTCATTAAGTCAGGTCATCTCCAGTCAGGACTCTTTGTTCTCATTGAAGATTATGTTTACGGCCTTCATCGGAGAAACAGTCGATATGGCATGTTTATATACCAGCTGCTGCTTTCCGTCGCTGTCAAGTACAACGGTAAAGTTGTCGAAACCCTTTACCGTACCCCTCAGCTGAAAACCGTTTGTCAGGTAAACGGTAACCGGTATGTGCTCCTTTCTCACCTGGTTCAGAAATACATCCTGAAGGTTGATGTTTTTTGTCATGAGAATTCCTCCTTGTAAAAGAAGATCATATGAAATCAACTCAAACATCTTCCATCATTTTACTAGATTAAATTCCGTTATTCAAGGACTCTGCCAATATTTTTAAAATTGCCCGTCTATTGATAGTCTGCACGTCAAGCCATTTAAGGCCCTTCATGCCTCTGAACCAGGTAATCTGCCTTTTGGCCAGATGCCGGGTCCCGAGCTTGATTTCCTCAACGGCTTCATCCATCGTGCATTCCCCGTAAATGGCAGCGGCTATCTCTTTGTACCCAAGGGCCTGCATTGATACCAGGTCTCTGGAATAACCCATCTTAAGAAGCCCGGCCACTTCGCCGGCAAGCCCCTTTTCCATCATAAGCTCCGTTCTCTTTTCAATCCGCTCATACAGCTTTTGCCTGTCCATGATGAGTCCGAAAAGCTTAAAGTCGAATTCCGGAGGCTCTTTTCTTGACTCGGCCTGATGCTCGGATATTGGCTTTCCGGTTGTTTCATATACCTCAAGAGCCCTTATTACCCTCTTTACATTATTGGGATGAATTTTCCGGGCACTGACGGGGTCTACCTCCATAAGTCTTTTATGAAGATACTCCGGCCCGTATTTTTCGGCCAGCTCCTTCATTCGCTCACGGAATTCCCAGTCGCTGACCGTTTCGGAAAATTTGATGTTGTATACAAGGGAACTGATGTAAAGACCTGTCCCGCCGGCTACAATGGGCACCTTTCCGCGTGACAGTATGTCCCTTATGGCCGCCTCGGCCATGGCTTTGAACTGTGCCACGCTGAATTCCTCGTCAGGATACACGACGTCTATCAGGTGGTGAGGAACTCCGCGGCGTTCCTCAACAGTAGGTTTTGCAGTTCCAATGTCCATGTACCTGTAGACCATGGCAGAGTCGGCGGATATGACCTCTCCGTCCACCATAAGAGCCAGCTCTATCGCCAGGTCGGTTTTACCGGTGGCCGTCGGCCCGCCCAGTACGATGACTTTCTCCAAAGCATGACCTCCCTGCCCTTACTCCTATACAATTCTCTTGAACCTTTTCTCAAGTTCCCTCTGTGAAATGCTGATGATAACAGGCCTTCCATGGACGCATGTATAAGGGTTCTCCATCGACATGAGCTGGTCAACCAGTGCCCTTATTTCTTCCCTTTCCAGCTTTCGGTTGGCCTTAATAGCACTCTTGCAGGCCATCATATAAACAGCTTCATCGCTGATTTCACTTTTATCGCCGGCCGTTTCCATCCACCTGTCCAGGATGTCACGGAAATCATCCAGGCTGAAGCCTCCAGGGATATCAGGAACGCTTCTTATGATTACCGTCTGGGGGCCGAAGGATTCTATCTCAAACCCGGCTTTTTTGAAATCAACCATTCTGGAGAACAGAAAATCATACTCCGAGGGTGTGAGCTTTACTATATATGGCTCCAGGACCATCTGTGAGAAGGTACGGCCTTCCGAAATCCTCTTTTTCAGGATTTCATAGCGTATCCTTTCATGGGCGGCATGCTGGTCGATGAGATACATGGTATCATCGTGCTGGAGTATGATATACGTGTCAAACACCTGGCCCACGATTTCCGCCTGTCTTATAGCCGATATGTCAGATTCGCGTTCCTTTTCAGATGCTGGCACTTCAGAAACCGAAGGCGCTTCAGGGAGCTTTTTTTCAGGTAAACTGGTTTTCGGAGCCTCATTTATTTGCTGAATTTGAGGCTCAGCCACAAGGCTTTCACTTTTATCTTCAGCTTTTTCGTTCTCCCACGGAAGCGGGAAGCGCTTCGGCGGCGGAAGATTTGATGCCGGCCTTTCAATCTCATCGATTTTAAGCTGCCTGTGCATGCTGTCCGTCTCAGCCCTGGATACTGCCTCATGGGAAGGCGTCGTAACCTCACGAATCAGGGACGCCGATGTCAGCGCGCCCTTTACGGCATGAAGAACAGCCACATACACGTTATTTTCATTGGAAAACCTTACCTCAAGCTTCTGAGGATGAACATTCACATCATACATCTCGGGAGAGATTGCAAGGTTCAGAATGCAGAAAGGAAACTTGTTCTGCATGAGAAGAGTCTTGTACGCATCCTCCACCGCCGACGCCAGTATCTTGTTCCTTATGGTTCTTCCGTTCAGGAAGAAAAACTGGTTGTTCCTGTTTCCCCTTGCTATTTCGGGCTTCCCTGCAAAGCCGGTCACCCTGATGCCCGATTCCTCGTGCTCCACGGGCAGGACGGCCTTTGCCGTCCCGCTTCCGAACAGACTGTAAATCACGCTTAAAAGGTCACCGTTTCCCGGAGTATGGTGCTGCACCTGGCCGTTGTTTACAAACTTGAAGGAGATTTCCGGATAGGCCAGGGCAAGACGCATCATCATTGCAGAAACATAACCGGCTTCGGTGCTGTCCTTTTTCAGGAATTTATACCTTGCAGGCGTGTTGAAAAAAAGGTCCCTTACAATAATCGTAGTACCAGTGGGGCATCCTGTCTGGGAAACGGATATTACCTTTCCGCCTTCTATCCTGACAAGGGTTCCGACCTGGTCCTTTGCCGTCTTGGTTTTCACTTCCACCTTCGCCACTGCGGCAACGGAGGCCAGGGCCTCCCCCCTGAATCCCATTGTGGTAAGGCTTTCAAGGTCTTCTATTTTTCTTATCTTGCTGGTGGCATGCCGTTCAAAGGCAATCTCCACATCGTCGCTCTCCATGCCGCAGCCGTTGTCGGTTACCCTTATATAGGAAATTCCGCCGTTTCTTATCTCAACGGATATGACCGTGGCCCCGGCATCTATTGAGTTTTCCACCAGTTCCTTTATGACCGAGGCAGGGCGTTCTATGACCTCGCCTGCCGCAATCTGGTTGGCGGTCTTTTCATCGAGTATAACGATTCTGCCCATATTAATCACGCCTGAAAATCATATTTATTTCAGCTTCTGCTGAAGGCTGTACAGCTTGTTGAGGGCATCCAGAGGCGTAAGAAGCGAAGGGTCAAGAGACCTTAATTCATCAAGAACCTCATGCTCCGCCTTTGTGAGCGAACTTGAGGCAAACAGGTCCAGCTGGCCTTCTACAGGCTTGTCCCTCTTCTTTTTCTGGTTTTTGTTGATATCGGCCTCGTCCAGTTCCTCAAGAATAATCCTGGCCCGCTGGATTACCGCATCAGGAATGCCTGCCAGCTTTGCAACCTCCACGCCGTAGCTTCTGTCGGCGCCGCCGCGGCATATCTTTCTGAGGAAGATTATGTCGTCGCCCTTCTTCTTTACCGATACACAGTAGTTCTTAATGCCGTGGAACCGCTCCTCAAGCTCGGTAAGTTCATGGTAGTGCGTGGCAAATAAGGTCCTTGCACCGATTCTGGTCTTGTCGTTTATGTACTCTATAACGGCCCATGCTATGCTGAGACCGTCATGGGTGCTGGTGCCGCGGCCGATTTCATCAAGAATCAGCAGGCTTTTCGGCGTTGCATTGGCAAGGATGTTGGCTACTTCGCTCATTTCCACCATAAAAGTGCTCTGGCCCGAAGCAAGGTCGTCGGACGCTCCGACCCTTGTGAAAATTCGGTCCACAAGGCCTATTCTGGCATATGAAGCCGGTACGAAGCTTCCGGCCTGGGCCATGAGTACAATCAGCGCCACCTGGCGCATGTATGTGGATTTTCCGGCCATGTTCGGTCCCGTGATGATGGCTATTCTGTTGTCTTCGGTGTCAAGCCAGGTATCATTCGGTACAAACGGGGTGTCGGTCAGCATCCTCTCAACCACGGGATGACGGCCGTCCTTAATCTCTATGATTCCTTCCTCATCCACCCTGGGTTTTACATAGTTGTTCCTGTCGGCAACTTCGGCAAGGGAACACAGTGCATCAAGTTCTGCAATGCAATGGGCGGTATTCTTCAGCCTGTGTACCTGTGAGCAGACCGCATCCCTTACCTGGCTGAACAGCTCATACTCGAGCTCCACCACCCGCTTTTCGGCGCCGAGGATGGTCTTCTCCAGTTCCGTAAGCGGCTCGAAGGTAAAACGTTCGCTGTTTACCAGCGTCTGCTTGCGGACATAATCATCGGGAACCTGAGGAAGGTTGGGCTTTGTGACTTCTATGTAATACCCGAAATTCTCGTTGTAGCGTATCTTCAGGCTCTTGATTCCGGTTCTTTCACGCTCTTTTGCCTCAAGCTCGGCAATCCAGTTCTTTCCCTCCGTTGCAGCCTTCCGCAGCCGGTCGACCTCTTCATTGTATCCTTCCTTGATAATGCCGCCTTCCTTGACCGATATGGGCGGATCGTCAACTATTGCCTTTTCAATGAGATCGGCTATATCCCGGATAACATCAAGCCTTTCGGCCAATGTTGCATTAAGACCGCGTTTCAATCCCTGAACCAGTTCCTTTATGTACGGAAGCTTCGACAACGACAGTTTCAGTGATATGAGGTCCCTTGCGTTCACATTTCCGAAAACAAGCTTTCCTGCAAGCCTTTCGATATCATATACGCCTTTGAGAAGGTCCATCAGTTCGTTTCGGACCATGAAGCTTTCCTTCAGTTCCTCCACTGCATCAAGGCGCATGTTGATTTCTTCCACATCGAGGAGCGGCTGTTCAAGCCATCTGCGAAGAAGCCTTCCGCCCATGGCCGTAGAGGTTTTGTCCAGAACCCAGAGAAGGGACCCTTTTTTCTTGCCGTCCCGCATGGTCTCGGTAATTTCCAGGTTCCGCCTCGATGCGCTGTCGATTATCATGTACTGCTCAATCTTGTATGGCTGAATGGTCTCGATATGTTTCAGGTCAACCTTCTGGGTGCTTTCTATGTAATCCAGAAGCGCTCCTGTGGCGCATCTTGCAAGTTCCAGGTCCTTTATCGGGTTGTCATTGAAAAGCGCAGTTATCTTTTCATCGCAGAAGGAAGGTTCAAAGACCTCGTCGGGAAGGACTGATGCACGAATCCCAAGAAATTCCTCGAAATATTTCTTATATTCAGGCCTTTTTAGAAGCTCAGCGTTTGCAATGATTTCCGACGGCCTGAACCTGGCGGCCTCGTCCAGAAGCTTGCGCATTGAGCTTCCCCATGTAATCTGGGTGGTGAAAAATTCCCCGGTTGTTATATCCACAACGGCAATGCCGAAATATATCCGGCGACAGTATATGCACATCAGATAGTTGTTTTTCTTCGCCTCCAGCATGTCGGGGTCTATAACCGTTCCGGGGGTCACCACGCGGATGACCTCCCTCTTTACAAGCCCCTTTGCCAGAGCGGGGTCCTCCATCTGTTCACATATGGCCACCTTGTATCCCTTTGAGATGAGCTTCGCCAGATAGCTGTGGGCGGCATGGTAAGGAACGCCGCACATCGGGGCGCGCTCCTCGAGGCCGCAGTCCCTTGCGGTAAGTGCTATCTCAAGCTCCCTTGAGGCAATTTCCGCATCCTCGAAAAACATCTCATAAAAGTCGCCAAGTCTGAAAAACAGGATGCAGTCCTTGTAGCGTTCCTTGATTTCCTTGTATTGCTGCATCATCGGGGTAAACTTAGCCATGCCTCTTGCCCTCCCTGCCTTCCAGCCAGAAGGCTCCGGCACGAATTATGTCCACATCCACCAGCCGGCCCGTAAGGTCGCCATCTGCGCTGAAATTGACAAGCTTTCCCGTGCGTGTGCGGCCGGACTGCATCTCAGGATTTGTCTTGCTGGGGCCGTCGACAAGGACCTCGACGGTCTTGCCCTCATACCTTTTTGCAAGTTCTGTGGCAATCCCGGTCTGAACCTCTACAAGCCGCCTGAAGCGCCGGCTTATGGCTTCCGGAGATTCTGTCTGTTCCCATTTTTCAGCCGGCGTGCCCTTCCTGGGAGAATATATAAAGGTAAAGGCGGATTCGAACCTCACCCGCCTTACAAGGTCAAGGGTATCTTCAAAATCCTCCTCGGTTTCACCTGGGAATCCCACGATTATGTCGGTGGAAAGTGCTATATCGGGAACGGCGTCCCGTATTTTGTCCACAAGTTCAAGGTACTGCTCGCGGGTATATTTCCGGTTCATTTTTCTGAGGATTCGGTTGCTTCCCGCCTGGAAAGGCAGATGCAGCTGCTCGCAGACTTTGCTGCACTCTTTCATGGCACGAATCAGGCTGTCAGACAGGTCCTTCGGATGGGACGTGGTAAAGCGGACCCTGTCAATACCGTCAATTTCCTCGATATCATACAGGAGCCTTGCAAAAAGGTCCTTCTCTCCCAAATCATTGCCGTATGAATTCACATTCTGCCCAAGAAGCGTCACTTCCCGGCAGCCGTCTGCAGCAAGGGCCCGTATTTCCTCCAGCACGTCCTCTTTTCTGCGGCTTCTTTCACGGCCGCGGACATACGGTACTATGCAGTAGGTGCAGAAGTTGTTGCATCCATAGATTATGTTGACGTAAGCCTTGTGCCGGTAGGTGCGCTTAATCGGCATGTCCTCAATAATCCGGCCTTCCCTGTTCCATATGTCAAATATTCTTTCGCCGGTGGTAAGATGCTTGTAAAGAAGCCTTGGGAACTCATGGATGTTATGGGTGCCGAAAACTATCTTCACATGAGGCCATGAATTTTTCAGTCTTTCCACCACATGGGGCTCCTGCATCATGCAGCCCGCAGCCACAACAATGGAATCATGCTTCTCGCATTCACGGGCCAGTGCGCCAATATGGCCGTAGAACTTGTCCTCCGCGTTCTCACGCACGCAGCAGGTTACAAGCACGATTATGTCTGCAGGACTGTCGCCGGAAACCTGACTGTATCCCATATTAGTCAGCATGCCTGCAATGGTTTCGGCATCCCGCTCGTTCATCTGGCAGCCGAACACGTCAAGCTTGTATGTCTTCACCTTACCGGTGCGGAGCGTGTACTCGGCGTTCAGGTTCCTCACCTGCTCCATCCAGTCGGCTGATTCTGCTTCACCGGCCGGATCCTGACCGGCAAATCTGTATGAAACGTTTATATCCGATAAATTTCCTATCTTATCCAAAGCCGTTTATCTCTCCTCTGAAATGTACAATGGATGCTTGGAAAGCATAATATCTCACATACCGGCATTACCGGTTTGCAATCATAACTTATCATACCAAAATTCAGACGAAAATAAAAGAAAACAGGCATATGCCTGTGTTAAGACCTAAAATTCCTGTCAGACAAAACGGAGGGGACCTTTAAGCCACCCTCCGCTGTCTTTTATGACCAGCGCCTGTTGTTTCTTCCGCCCAGAAGCCTCAGCAGTGTAAGGAAGAGGTTGATGAAATCAAGATAGAGCTGCAGTGCTCCGAAAATTCCGAGATTGTTCTTCAGGACATAATCGCCTTCTGTACCGAAGTAGAATGCCTTCAGTTTCTGCAGGTCATAGGCGGTAAGTCCAAGGAACACGAACAGGCTTACAAGGCATATAACCCAGTCGACAGAACTGCTCCCGAGGAATACGTTCACAAGTGAAAGAACAAGAACTCCTATAAGCCCCATGAAGAGTATGGTTCTGAATCTGCTCAGGTCAGCTCTGGTGAAATAGCCGTATATACACATAACGCCGAAGGTGATGGCTGTTGTACCAAATGCGGTTGCTATTGACGCAGGGTCATAGGCAAGGAATATAACTGAAAAAGTAAGTCCGTTAATAGCCGCATAAGCTGCGAACAGAGCAACTGCCGCTCCATAGGACAGCCTCGTTATGCGGGCTGACAATATGCTGACCAGCACGATTTCCGCAATGAAAAGCAGAATCAGCGTGACAGGATTTGCTATGGCAAAAAACAGCTGCAGATTGCCTGCCACATAGTAGCCAACCCCGGCAGTGATAAGCAGCCCGATGAACATCCAGCCGAATACTTTCGCTATATAAGTGTTCAATCCTCTCAGTGCTTCGTACTGTTCCTCATAGGTGCGTGGTCCGTAGCCGTCTCCGTTATAATACATGTATTCACCACCCTTATATACATTATATACATCTGATTTTATTATAATACGGAGCCGTCACCTTTGTAAATTGCACGCGGACAGGCTCTGTGACCATGTCACACTGAACCGTATTCACCGAGGGCATCAAGGATTTCTCCCTTGTATTCCAGAAAGTGTCTGCCGAGCAGCATGTCGCGGCTTCTTGGTCTGGGAAAATCTATTACGATTTCTTTTACAATGTGTCCCGGTCTCTTGCTCATAACAAGAACACGGTCTGAAAGAAGCACCGCTTCATCTATATTGTGTGTTACAAACAGGACTGTCTTTCTGTGTTTTCCCCATACATCCAAAAGCCAGTCCTGCATCTGCATCCTGGTTATTTCGTCCAGTGCACCGAAAGGCTCGTCGAGGAGCATAATCTCGCCCCTCATCCTGTATGTCCGAAGAAGCGCCGCCCTTTGCCTCATTCCTCCTGACAGCTCATCCGGCATGTAATTTTCGAATTTCTCCAGTCCGAAATCCTTAAGCATCGGCCTGATTATCCCGGCTTCCTTTTTCAGGTCCGCTCCCTCAATCTCGGCCGGTAGAAGCAGATTCTCCATAAGTGTTCTCCACGGCATCAGGCAGTCATTTTGCAGCATGTAACACACAGGAACTCTTTTTTCCTTAATGTTCATCCCGCAGATGCGGATATGACCGCAATAATCATTATCAAGGCCTGCCAGAAGTCTGAGCAGCGTGCTCTTTCCGCAGCCGCTCGGCCCAAGCACGGAGACGAACTCGTTCTCACGAACGGCAAAGCTTACCCCGTCAAGCACTTTAAGCCTTTCATGAATTCCTTTTCTGATATTTACCGGTGCATCGTAATATTTGATGAGGTTTTCAGCAATAATCTGTTCCAATGCCATCACTTGCCCTGTTCCGTGTATTTATTTGTAAAGGCCTTTTCCACGTCTATTTTGCGGGTTATGAAGCCGTTTTCATAGAGCCAGTCCATATACCGCTGCCAGACTTCCTTTTTCTGCATGCCCCAGTATGGTGCATCATCCTGATATTTGCCGGCCAGGAATTTCTGGCTTTCCCTTATAAGGTCAGGGTCTACCTCCGGAACGGCATTTATGAATATTTCAGCGGCTTCTTCAGGGTTTTCCATTGCAAATTCATACCCTTTTATTGTCGCCCTCATAAATGCTTCAACCAGTTTCTCATTGTTTTTAATCATATCCTCGCTCGTAACTATCACCGGCGTATAATAATCAAATACGGGTTCTGTCTTTCCAAGGTCAATATAATCCATTTCTATACCCCTGATTTTTGCCGCAACGACATCCCAGCCTTCAAACACCCAGGCAAAATCTATCCGGCCGCTGCTGCTTGCCTGAAAGAAATCAGCGGTTCCGACCGAGAGAATTTCAACCTTTGCGGGATCGGCTCCGGCTTTTTCCATAAGGTATTTGATGGTTGCTTCCTCAATCGGTGAACCCCAGCCGCCGTATTTTTTGCCTTCAAAATCAGCCGGACTCTTTATGTTTTTCTCTCTGAGGGCACCGAATCCCGATGTATTGTGCTGTATTACCGATGCTATGGAAACCAGAGGCACATCCTCAGCCCGTGCAAGCGTTACGCTTTCCTGGTAGCTGTAACCGAACTGTGCTGTCCCTGATGCCACCATTGCATCAGCCCCCATGTCAGAAGGCTGTATAATCTCAACATCAAGTCCTTCATCGTCATAGTATCCCTTTTCGAGCGCCACATACGCACCCGTGTGGTTGGTATTGGGAGTCCAGTCCAGAACAAGAGTGACTTTTTGTGTCCTGCCACATCCGGTCATAAACAGTGTAAGCGCCAGAAGCAATATAACCGCTATGTACATTTTAGTCTCTCTCATCTGATATTTCCTCCATTCCGTATTTTTTTGCAAACCCTTAGTTCCAGCATCTCAACTGCTTTGTACAATATTAGGCTCAGCACCACAACAATTAACACATCAGCAAAAAGTGCAGCGGTTCTGAAGCTCTTCATCGCCCGTGTCATGAAAACGCCAAGCCCACGTTGGGCTCCCACCCACTCTGCCAGTACCGCACCGACGATTCCATATGTAGCGGCAATCTTAAGGCCTGAAAAAAAGTACGGGAGGGCCTGTGGTATCCTGGAAATTCTGAATATCTGCCAGCGGGTTGCACCCATTACCTTTAAAAGGTCATCCATTCCGCCGTCTGACCTGACAAGCCCCTGCGCGAATGTCACGGCTATCGGAAAGAAGCAGACAAGGAAGACCACAACCACTTTCGGAAACAGCCCAAATCCGAACCAGAGTATGAAAAGTGGTGCCAGCACAAAAAGCGGTACGGTTTGCGTGATAACAAACAGCGGATAAACCAGCCTTCTGAAAGTTTCAAAATAGCCCATGGCAAATCCAAATGCCGCCCCCAGCACTATGGATGCAAGAAGTCCCAGGAGGGCTTCACCCACAGTAACCGCCGTATGCTCCAGCATGACCTGCCATGAACTTATAAGTTCCTCAATAACATTCACCGGGGACGGCAGGATGAATTCAGGCACGCCATGAAGTGAAACAACCAGCTGCCAGACAATGAGTATCAGAAGCATGAAGCATATGGGGAGCCAGTCCATGCCTTTTTCAGGTTCTGTATTTTCCAATCTTCTCTTCAATGGTTACACCTTCCGGCTTGTAATCAATTTTGACTATTGATACGACCCTTTTGGCTCCTGCCTCGCAGCATACGGTCTGAGCCTTCCTGACGATTTCCATAAGCGTGTCCAGTTCTCCTTCCATGGTTGTTTCCATGGGACCCACTATGTATTTCACGCCGCTGTTTTTGATAAGTTCAATTACCTTGTCCACCACAGGATAGATACTCCCTTCAGGAACTACTGGAAGCACCTGAAGACTTACGTTTACAACAGGCATTTTTCATCCCTCCGCTTTCTTTTTTGCGATTACATGCCGGGAACCTTTGATAACAAGGCAGCACTTACATGTTTTGGATGGCCGGACCTGTTGAGGAGAGCTTGTCCAAAAGAACCGTGAATTTCAAAGTGAGGTTTAGAAGCTGGTTTTCCGAAGTGGGTAAGTTTCCAGACGTTGCAACAATAAATTAAACCGCCCAACATAGGGCGGCTGCATTCAAAATTCATGCATTCCCTACGCTGGCATTACCCAGATCAGGTATCAGATGGTCGGGATCAGACAATCCCCTCTCAGCCGGTTCGCCGGCTCCCATATGCATGCCTCTTTATTTTTTTCTTTATTTTACATATATACTGCTCATATGTCAAGCAAGCCAGAACCGGTAATACTGCTGTAAAACTGATGCTCTTACTTTATGCAACGAAGCATATGCCGGCGGATTGCTTTGATGCCTGCTCATGTTGTAATGGCAGATGCCAATGCGTAAAGCAGCATGTATTTGCGCAGTTTTAATTTACAGCACCACTTCCACCGGATCAGCAAGTGTAAAGCCGTCAGGCTCAACATTGCAGTCATAGGCAATTATGTTCACGCCGTGATTTGCCGCAAGCCTCAGCGCATCCCCGAAAGCCTTGTGCATTTCATCATTCGGCATGAAGTACCGGACACCCTTCATCTGTATAACAAACATGATGTACGCCATATAGCCCCCTTCAGCGGCGGCAATCAGCTCATGCAGATGCTTTGTGCCCCGCTCAGTCGGAGCGTCTGGAAACATTGCAATGCCGTTCTTCTCAAGAGTTACACCCTTTATTTCCATGAATGCCTTTCTCCCGTCGCCTTCAAGATAAATGTCAAACCTGGAATTTCCGAAGTCTTTTTCGGTTTTTATATAATCAATCACCGGCATGCCCGGAAGTTTCAGTCTTCCGTTTCTTAACGCGTCCGCCACAACCCTGTTCGGAGCATTGCTGTCAATATTGACAAGCCTTTCTCCCTTTCTAACCGTCACCAGCGAATATCGCGTTTTCCTCCCCGGCCTGTCCGAAAGTTCGAGATATACCCGGGCGTTCGGTACCAGAAGTTCTTTCAGCCTGCCTGTATTTTTTACGTGAACGGTTTCGGTTCTGCCGTCTACCAGACAATTTGCAATAAATCTGTTGGGCCGGGATATGAACCGGCCCGTGACGATTTTGTCGTATTTCAAACCAATCTCCTCTCATCGTTTCTTATATTATCTGTTTCCTCACACCTTTTTTCAACACCCTTTTGTCCTTAAGCATCATGGCTGAAGAAACCGTCATAAGAACAAATGATGTTGCTGAGATAAAGGCAAAGGTGGTTTTAAAGCCCCTGTACTGTGAGATGGCTCCCACCACAGGGAAGAAACCAGTCATCAGGGCACTAAAGAACATCGATTCGAAAGACAGTATGGTTGCCCTCTGTCTTGATGGAATCTCCCTGTTGATATAGTCCGAAAAAACGACATAGAGAATCGATTCCAGGCCGGAAAGCATGATGAGCGCCGGTGATTCAGGCGGGCTGGATTTTCAACAGTGGTTTTACGTATATATCGTATATAAAAAAAGGAACCGCCTTGCAGCGGTTCCCTTGGTTCCGGACACTTATGTGTCCTTATAGGAGGATTGAGGGCATATGTCTTGTGTCATCCCATGATAACATTAACCTCATGCTCCCTGCCGTCATTGAAAACGGGAACTATGTTTCCTGAGATTTCCCGTCCGTCAACTGTCACGGACTTTACTCCCTTTTCAACATGATTGGGATTGGAAATCCTGATGATATACGTTGCTCCCCTGAACCTGCGCCTTACGGTATATCCGTCCCAGTCGGAAGGTATGCAGGGCTCAATTTTCAGACCTTCGTAATCCGGCTTGATTCCCAGAATCCACTGTGATATTGAGGTAAATGCCCATGCGGCGGTTCCAGTAAGCCAGGAATTCTTTGCCTCACCCGGACGGGCTGCATGTTTTCCTGCCACCATCTGGGAGTAAACATAGGGTTCGGTCTTGTGAATATCGCTTATATCCTGCAGATATGACGGAGTTATTTTCTTGTAAAGCTCAAAGGCCCTTGTACCGCGTCCCACCACCGTTTCAGCACATATAATCCAGGGATTGTTATGGCAGAATACCCCGGCATTTTCCTTGTATCCGGGAGGGTACGACGTTATCTCGCCGAGGTTGAGATTGTATTTGGTGTAAGGAGGATCATTCAGCATTATTCCGTACGGTGTCTCCAGCCTCTCCTTTACCGAATCAAGGGCCTTTATGGCGTATCCGTTTTCAAGGCCTATGCCTGCCATAACGCACATGCCCTGAGGTTCTATGAATATCTGACCCTCCTCGCACTCCCTGCTTCCGACTTTGTTTCCGAAAGCATCATAGGCCCTCAGGAACCACTCGCCGTCATAGCCGTACTTGTACACTCTTTCTTTCATCTCGGCAATATATTTGTCGGCCTTGTCCGCTTCCTCGTCTCTTCCTTTATATCTCAGCAGTGCCGAATATTCGGGACCGATGAACACAAACATGCCGGCAATGAAGATTGATTCGGCAACCCTTCCGTCAGGGTCTCCATAGGTCTGGAAGGATTCGTCGGGAGTGGTTGAGAAACAGTTCAGGTTAAGGCAGTCATTCCAGTCGGCCCTTCCTATTAGCGGCAGCCCGTGAGGGCCGAGATTGTTCACAACATGGTAGAATGAGCGTGTCAGATGCTCCATCAGGGATGCCTTGTTGTCCGGATTGCAGTCGAACGGCACCTGTTCATCCAGGATTGAGAAATCGCCTGTCTCCTTTATATATGCAGATGTCGCCAGAATCAGCCACAGCGGGTCGTCATTGAATCCTCCGCCTATATCGTTGTTGCCCTTCTTGGTCAGTGGCTGGTACTGGTGATAGCACCCGCCGTCCTCAAACTGGGTGGCTGCAATGTCAAGAATTCTTTCCCTGGCCCTTTCAGGAACCTGGTGAACGAAACCGAGAAGGTCCTGATTGGAGTCGCGGAATCCCATGCCTCTTCCGATACCGGATTCAAAGTACGAGGCGCTTCGCGACATGTTGAACGTAACCATGCACTGATACGGGTTCCAGATATTCACCATTCTGTTCAGCTTTTCGTCCTTGCTTTCCAGGACATATACCGACAGGAGTTTGTCCCAGTAGGCCTTCAGTTCCTGCATGGCCCTTTCAACCTGTTCGGTGGTTCTGAAACGCTCCTGCATGGCTTTTGCCCGCTTCTTGTTTATTACGTTCGGAGCTTCCCATTTCTCATCAGCCGGGTTTTCAACATAACCGAGAACGAATATGATGGTCTTTTCTTCCCCCGGTTTTAATGTCAGATTGAAATAATGGGAAGCTATGGGCTGCCAGCCATGGGCTATGGAATTATATGCCTTTCCTTCAATAACCGCCTTCGGGCTGTCAAAACCGTTGTACAGGCCGATAAATGCTTCGCGGTCCGTGTCAAACCCGTCAATCGGGGTATTGGCCCAGTAGAATGAGTAATGGTTCCTGCGCTCCCTGTACTCGGTCTTGTGGTATATTGCCGAACCTTCGACTTCCACCTCTCCGGTTGAGAAGTTGCGCTGGAAGTTTGTCATATCGTCGTATGCATTCCACAGACACCATTCTATAAACGAATAGAACTTTATATGCTTTTCTTCCGATGATTTATTTTTTATCGTCAGCTGATGAACTTCACCGTCAAAACCGAGAGGAACAAAAGAAAGCTGGCTGACGGATATTCCGTTCCTTTCGCCGCGGATTTTTGTATATCCGAGCCCGTGCCTGCATTCGTAAGCATCAAGATCCTTTCTCACAGGCATCCAGCTGTGCGACCAGACATCACCGCAGTCATTTACGTAGAAGTACCGTCCGCCGTTATCCACAGGGATGTTGTTGTAGCGGTACCTGGTCACACGCCTCAAACGAGCGTCCCTGTAAAAGCAGTAACCGCCTGAAGTATTTGATATCAGGCCGAAAAAGTTTTCGCAGCCCAGATAGTTAATCCATGGATATGGAGTCTTTGGTGTTTCGATGACATATTCCCTGTTTACATCATCAAAATGGCCAAATCTCATATGTTACCCTCCTCGTTATTTATCTTGGCGCAGGATTCACGTACCACAAGTTCGGTATCCGCGTTATAAACCATAAATTTGGGTTCATCTGACTCGATAAGTTCTGACAGCATATCCATGGACTTTTTCGCCATTTCGAAGAACGGTATTCTTACCGTAGTCAGTGCGGGCTTTACAATGGCTGAAGTGGGAAAATCATCATAGCCTATTACCGATACATCCTCGGGTACCCTTATTCCATGCCTTTTGAAAGTATCTATGGCTGCCATCGCCATCGAGTCGTTGGAAGCTATGATGCCGGTAGGAATCTGACCGCTGTCAATAAGGTTTTCAATCGCAGGAACCACTGTTTCCCAGGTAAAATCGCCCTTTATAATATAGCGGACGTCCAGCGGCAACCCATGGAACTTCATCCTCTTTACGAAGCTCTCACGCCTTCTGTGCCCGGAATATGTAGTCTGCCTTCCAAGTATCATGCCGATTCTGCGATGACCGAGAGAGACCAGATAATCGACCGCTTTATATATTCCCTTCTCGTCATCCGAATTTATGACACCGATTTTAGCCTTTGGATTTATAATTTTTTGAATCTCGGACGGATTGTAGTCCATAATGACAAGAGGATGTGTCAAATTCCTCAGTATTGACTCCATCTCCCTGCTCTTTTCGGTGCCTATGATTATGCCGCCGTCAATGCGCTTCTGCGAGAAGGTCTGTCTTATGCGCCAGCTTTCCTCGGGTTTGTATATGGTATGAACGAGCATGTAAAAGCCCATGGAGTTTCCTACGTCCACGAATGCATCCACAAACGGCGAAAAGAATCCGTTGCCGTAAACGCGGTTGGGACTTTTTATGTCATAAATGCTGAACAGGAAAAGTCCGATGGTGTTTGTCCTTTTCCCGGCGAGAACGCGGGCTGACATGTTGGGTTCATAATTGTATTCGCGAATTATCTTCATAACCCGTTCCCGCGTCTTTTCAGGCACATTGGGATAATTGTTTATAACCCTTGAAACCGTACTTCTTGATACTCCTGCAATTTTTGCTATCTCTTCACTTTTCATTGAATCACCGTTTACATCTGAATGAACGCGTGTTTATTCCCCGATAGATTATATTATAACGGGTAAAGAAATTCAATAATTGGAATCCGGTTCATAATGACCGGCAAACATTAAAATATATACAAAAATCTGCCGCGCTTCTGGTAACTTTAACTGCGCGGCAGCAATTTGCAGGTCTTCACAGGTTTGCATTTACTGCAGAAACAGCAGAGGGTATCTTTATGCAGGCTCTGCATCGCCGGAGACATCTTCCTGGGGAAGGTCCCTGACAAGGTTGTGAAGCCATTTGTCTGAAAAAAGTCTTATGATTCCGAATATGCTTTTCACAACCTCTTCCAGATTTATCATTGCCATTACGGCGTATACAGGCAATATCAGGACTTCTGCACCGAGATATGCCATCGGAAGCCCCACAAGCCATGGTGAAAGGACGTCAATAAGCATCGCAAACACTGTGTCTCCGCCGCCTCTGCAAACACCCACGACCATTATGGCGTTAGTAACCTTGAAGATGAGATAGGCAGCATAAACTATTACTGCAATCCGGCAGTCTCTCAGGGTTTCGGAACTTATGTTGAAAAAGCTGAGGAACAGCGGAGTAATTCCGATCATAAGGATTCCGGTGACAACTGCCAAACCCATGCCTGCAACAACCGACCTTTTGGCATAAACCTTTGCCGTCTCGTCTTCTCCGGCCCCGATCATATTGCCGATTATGGCTCCGCAAGCATTGCCCATTCCGGCAAACAATGAGAAAAATATACCGTTGATGACTTCCATTATCTGTACCGTTGCCACCGCATCGGTGCCCAGCTTGCCGTAGAAATATGTATAGCCTGTAACCCCGATCGCCCACAGAACCTCATTGGTTATTACAGGAGATACAGACCTGAAAAAGCGCTTCAGGAACATCCCTGTATATCCGCTGAATTCGGTAAATCTGGCAGCCAGCTCGAATTTGTGTCTGTATATCATGCCCACCAGAATCCCGCATTCAAGAAAGCGTGCCATAAGTGTCGCCACGGCTGCGCCTTCAATTCCCATCTCGGGAAAACCGAGTTTTCCGTAAATGAGAAGATATGTGAAAAGTGTATTTAATGCAAGGGCCGAAGCACTGGCAATAAGGGGTATCCTTGTCCGACCCACTCCCCTGGACTGCATGCCATAGGCCGATGTAACGGCGCTTACAGGGAATGAAAGCGCTGCAATTCTTAGATAAGCTGCTCCCTGACGTATAACCAGCCGGTCATCCGAAAACAGTCCTATCACCCATTCAGGGCATACAACGCCTACAAGAGTAAAAGGTATTGCAACTATCATGCCTAAAAGGAGGCTAAGCCCGAGGACCCTTCGCACACCCTTCAGGTCCTTCTTTCCCCAGAACTGGGCACTGAAGATATTGGCCCCGCTGTTGGTTCCGAACAGAAAGAGGTTGAAGACAAAGCTCAGTTTGTTAGCTATGCCGACAGCCGCGATATTGGCCTCCCCCAGCCCGCCGATCAGGATATTGTCAACCATGTTGAGACCGTTGAAAATAAGGTTCTGAAGGGCAATCGGAAGACCTATGGAAATCATGAGATGCCAGTATCTTTTGTCTTTAAGGTCAAGTATCTTCATAAGTTCCTCCTGAAGTAAATCATGTAATGCAGAGTTCTTTAGCCACTTGCAAGGAGTTTACCAGAATAGAATAAGCAAAAACCCTGTTGTTGACAACAGGGAAATATTAAATATTCCATGTTCAAAGGTATGCAACAGCATTAAGGATATTTCGGAGTCAGGCCAGTAACGGCTGAATCTGTCTGCCTTCCAGTGCAAGCTCGATGGTGGGCACTATCATACTGAATTTGGCTATCAGGGAGTTGTTCTTCTTTTCAGGGTCGTCCTGCCCGAAGGGAACAAAATAGATGTTTTTGGTGCTCAGAAGAACACCTATGTTCTTGGCATTGGCTCCGAGGCCGTCATTTGTGGCTATAGCCAGAACAACAGGCTTCTGATTTCTGAGCTGTGCTTTTACGGCCATAGTCACAGGCGTATCGGTTATGCCGTTGGCAATCTTGCTAAGCGTGTTTCCAGTGCAGGGCGCGACTACAATCAAATCAAGCAGATTCTTCGGACCGATGGGCTCTGCTAAGGTTATAGTATCTATGCAGTCTCTTCCGGTCACAAGTTCGATACGCCTCCGTAAATCATCCGCACGTCCGAACCTGGTATCTGTTTTGGCTACAGTATACGACAGTATCGGGTAAACCTCCGCACCCAGGAAAACCAGCCTTTCCATCTCTTTTATGGTTTCAGAGATGGTGCAGAAGGACCCGGTAAAGGCATAGCCTATGTTCTTCCCCTTTACAGTCATGCCGGAACACCTCCTTCTTCCTCAAGGATGTTGTAGACTGTGCGCCTGATAATGTCACCGGCAGTCTGCGGGGCAACCTTTCCCGGAAGCGAAAGAGCCCATTTCACTTTAAGCCCGAATACCTCAGCCGCTTTGAAGTCAATTCCTCCGGGCGGTGATGCCAGGTCCAGAAGGAAACAGTCGGAGCGTACCTTTTCAAGAATATCCCGTGTTATGATGGTAGCAGGCACCGTATTTACAATTGCATCCATATCTGAAACAAAGCGTGCCAGCTGATACATGGGTACGGGCTTTAACCCCTGGGCTTCTATCCAGGCAATGTCTTCATATTTTCTTGCCGCAGCCCAGACCTCGGCTCCGAACCCCTGGAGCAGCCGTGTTAGATTTTTGCCTATTCTGCCGTAACCTACAATAAGAATTCGGCTTCCAAGAAGCGTTATGGGCATCTCCTGCAGCAAAATCCCTACGGCTCCTTCGGCTGTCGCCAGTGCATTTAATACCGCCATTTCCTCACGCTCCAAAAGGTCCGTGCATTTAACGTTTTTCTGCTTTAACTGTTCCTTAACCGTCTCAGTGAGTCTTCCTGCAATAAAATGAGTACCTTCCGGTATCTTTTCAAGAAGTTCGCTGAAACACAGCTTCTCTCTGGCCAAAGGCATGTTGAGAAAGCCATTTTCGGCTAAAAGAGGTATGCCCCCTATTACAACGCGGGAACCTTCAAGGACAAAATCAAGCGGTTTGGTCTTCAATGCCCACGGCTTGCCGCTTTTTTCATAACCATATATCTCTACATACTGGTAATCCTTTTTCAGAAGATCGGCAAGATAGACATTGCGCATATCACCGCCGATTATTGCAAACTTCTTCCTTATCAAGCCTTACCCTCCCCTTAAGGTGGCCTTACAATACAGTTTATGATGGGGAGTTGTCCCTTGTGTATGATGGAAAATTGGCCTGAATTAAGGCTTAGAGCCTTTCTGAACATTTCGCCGGGGGTACAAAAGGAAACCCGTATCACGGATTTGCATCCGTAATACGGGCTTCCTAAATTCATTTTCTTATAAAGTTTTCATTCTTATTTAATTCACCTGAACTCTTCTGTTCCTCAAACAGGCCGATTTTGCAATGTTCCGGCTCCGTTCTTGTCATAAGGTACTTTACATCAGGACCCGCTGCTACGAATCCCGAATATCTGTCCCTTGTATTTTCCGCCGGTCCGGCTATCCCGGCAAGGAAACCTGCCGGATTTCTGTAATTTGGCCGCTGCCCGAAGATAGGCAGATTCACTTTTCTCAGATGTGACTTTCTAGACGCGTCCGTCTGTCTTCGGTACCTTGCCAATCACTGCGATTGCCTGCTTCTTTTGCACAGCACAACCGGGCCCGGCATGCCGTTGGAAATCAACATCTCGTTTGACTAAAGTTTATCATACACCATATGTAGTGTCAACCGGTTTTTGACAAATTTTTTGTGCAAAATGACGAAATCCTTGTGTTTCAAGGCTTTTGAATTTTCGACACAGGTCAATATATTGTTTTGATGTAATGACAACAATACGACATGTTGTTTTCCGACAGGATGTAAAGATGCATAAAAAATGGCCTGAAGTAAAGATTTCAGGCACCGTTAATCTTATCGGCTTCTTTCGGCATAGTCTGCCATAAATCATTTCATAGCGACCTGAAACGACCGGATTGTCATTTAAGCATCTTACATAAATGCATATCAGAGCTGATTGAATATGGTATCCATTAGTCCCTGTTCGGCAAAGCTCAGGTAACTTTCCCCCGCAATGATGATATGGTCGACTACACGGATTGATATGGGTTTGAGTGCGGCGCAGATTTTCCTTGTCACGTCTATGTCAGCGGTAGAAGGCTTGAGGCTTCCGCCCGGATGATTGTGGGCGAGTATTATGCTGTTTGCCTTGTGACGGAGCGCCGTTTCCACTATTATCCTCGGATATACATGCGCCTCATTTATGGTACCTTCATGAACCAGTGCGGCATGATTGACCCTGTTCTGGGCATCAAGGCATATGGCATAAAATGCTTCGTAAATTCTTCCGGCAAAAAGTGACACGGCATATTCCCCGGCCATGGATGATGAGTTAAGTACAGGCTTGTCCCCCCATTTGCTGCTCATATATCGGCGCGCGAGGGGCACACATAGTGAAATAAGCGTTGCAGTGTTAAGGCTTACCTTGCATCGCCTGGCAATATCCCGCGGATGCGCTTCAAGAAGGTCGTGGAGCGTGCCGTATTCCTTAAGCATCCGGTGTGCGAGGGCGTTTGTGTCTTTCTGCCTTACGCAGTAATAAAGGAGAAACTCCAGTACTTCATGGTCCTCGAAGGAATCCAGCCCTTCCTCCATGAAACGCTGCCGGACACGTTCCCTGTGACCTGCATGAATGTTATCCGCCATGGTCACAACCCCCGAGTACAAATCACATGATTATAGCCTAAATATCTTATTTATGTTTGAATTTCCATTATCTTGCTATTTCATAGCTTACCATAATCCTTTAACTCAGGCAAGCCATACGGATGCATTTGTATTACTTGTAACAGTAAAACAATTTCAGCTAAATGGCAAAGCGGCATGACCTTTTAGGGCCATGCCGCTTTAAACCACCGATTCAACGCTTCAGTTTGTCTGGGAAAGGCTGTTGTAAACGTTATATTCGGCTTTCTTTTCTTCAAGCCATTCTGAATATTCAGAACTTAATTTCTGCTCTTTCAGGATTTCCACGATTTCGTCCCTGGCGTCTTCAAGGGTTGCCTCTTTCGCTTCCTTCTTTCCGGTCACCTTGATTATGTGGTAACCGTATTTGGTCTTGACAGGGTCACTGATTTGGCCGACTTCCATTGAAAATGCAGCATTTTCAAACTCTTCAACCATTTTGCCCCTGCCGAAATATCCGAGCTGGCCGCCGTTCTCAGCTGAACCTGTATCCTTGGAATATTCAGCAGCGAGCTCAGCAAAGTCAGCACCTTCGTCAAGCTTTTTCTTTATCTCCTTTGCAGTTTCCTCGTCATCCACCAGTATGTGGCTTGCCTCAACCTGTTCGGGCTGGTCGAAATTAGCCTTGTTCTCCTCAAAATATTCGGATATTTCTTCATCTGTTACTTCAATTCTCGGCTCAATAAGTTTCAACCTTTTAAGGTATGACAGCATGTCCTCCCTTAGGTCATCCATTGTCATTCCCTGCATTGAAAGCATCATGGACACATATTCCTCTCCCCCGTAGGATTCAACAAACTCGTCAAGCTTTTCCTGCAGTTCTTCGTCCGTCACTGTTATGTTCTGCTTTTCAATCTCCATAGCGACGATTTTATCTGCAATCATGGATTCAAGCACATTTTTGCCATAGTACTCAACAAGTTGGTTATACAGTTCTTCCTTTGTTATCTTCTGGTCGCCGACCCTTGCAACCACTTCATTTGATTTCATGCCAATGATGAGCACAACTGCGATAACAACAACTGCGGCAACCGCGATAATTGCATACAGAAGTCCCTTCCTGGAAGGCTTAGCGTTATTCACTTCATATTCATTATCGATTCTCTCAATATCCATTTCCTTCTCCTTTTCACACTACTGGATTATCCATGCATGCAGAAATCCCTCCGCCTTTCTGAATGCATAAGACTTTTATATTATACAGCATAAATGTGATGAATTTGTGAATTCCATAAAAAAATTATCTGACAAAAAAGGGCAACCTACCCTGCCCTATTATGACACACAGCTTTTTATATACGAAACAACCTGCTCCGGTGAGATATTCAGCGCCACGGCAAATTCCTCATACAAGTTTTTCTCTGCGGTCTTCATAATCTCTTCATCAGCCTTGAGAAGCTTTTTACCTATTGCCTCTTTCTCCTGTTTCTTCTGATAGATGGACTTTATGAGCTTTATCCAATTTTCGCAGTCTCCGGTCTTGAGTGCAGCCTTGAACTTTTCATTACGCAGCTTGTCGTTGTCTATCCAGACAGTCTCCTCATTTGGCATTGATTCAATAAGGGACAATACCTCTTCCTTTGAGAGCACTTTTCTCATAAGTACTTTTTTATTGTTGACAGGCGTCTTGATGGTAAGATTGTTGCTGTAGACAGGCTTTAAAACGTAGTACTTCGTTTCGGCACCTGTAATGATGTCCTGTTCACTGCAAATATCAACAATTTTGTATACTCCCATGGCATTATAAATGACATAGTCATTTATCTTGAACATGGAATCCCCCCTGATCAGGTTTTTGTCCGTACAGGGCAAAAAAATACAGTTCCGACTGCCATTTAACCGCCGAAACTGTAAACAATTGTACCACATATGGTAAATTCAATGTAATATGCTTTTTAACTAGATTTTAAGGCTAAGAGCTTGTCCGTTTTTATGTATTATCTTCGTACAACATAAAGAGGGTACCCGGCATTTTGGTCCATGCCGGGTATTTAAAGCAATAAAAAAGCGGAAGCATCAACTGCCTTCGCTTTGGTGCGGACAAAGGGACTTGAACCCTTACGGTCACCCGCCAGATCCTAAGTCTGGTGCGTCTGCCAATTCCGCCATGTCCGCATGTATTGATACAAATATAATGATAAGGTCTCAGAAAGGCTTTGTCAACTTGGAAACAAGGAACAGCTTTTATTATCAAAGCGCATTATTTGCCAATCTGACATATCCAAAACCTTGTGCACTCTTGTCCCCGAACCTTGTATTTGTTCGTCTGGCCCCACCATAACACCGCACCTTCGGTAATGTCGTGGTTTTGTGCATTTGTTCCTGTTATTTTCCAAGGAATGAAGATACTGAGCGTAAATCATACAAAAACGGCGGTTTAAATATATCCAGGCTGTCTTTTGTCGTAAGCATCCGGTATACAGTCCCCTCATCCGTTATGCGGTACATTCTGTTGGGCAAGTAAAACTGCGCCGGCGCGAGCTGTACGTATTACTTTACGATCCTACCCGATGCGGTGGCGGAGATGCTCGTGCAGATATATTTTAAGGCTTGGATGTATTTTGGCAACTAAACCTAATAATTTATCTATTTCAATAGCTTCTATGATTATATAAAATTATCAAAGTCAGAAAACTGAATCTTTAGTCCTGTTTTTGAATCATAAAAAATACTTTCATCGAGTCTAGGTATTCTATTATTTATATAATCCCCATCACCCACAATTTGTATTGCTTTATTTGCAGGGACATTTATTATGTAATAATGCAATAGAATCATAAATTGTTTTCTTTCTTCAAATGAGAGTTTTGACATATACTTAATATCCTTATATCGTTCATATAACTCATTACCACTAGTAACATTAAATATTTGCTTAAGTTTATAAAATGTATTAAGTTTATTAATTAAAAGTTCGTTATCTGACTCGTCGGGCTCCCATGATATAAATACTGGAAGCCTTAGATAATCATCACCAAATGGTTTATACCTTGATATCTGATCCCAATCTCCTAAATATGCATATTTAATGGAAGCTAAAATTCCTTCATATGTATTTTGTGTAAACATTTCTTTAAAATATTGTATAACTAAGGAGGATAATTCTGTTTCTGTCCATATTTCTTTTTTTAGCAGTAAATTATCAGTAATTTGCTGTAAATTTTTAGGATATATATATGATCTAGTATCTTTTTTACCCAAACGCTTAAATGGAAAAACTGAAACAATCCCTTTCTTAATACCTTCATAATGTCTGTTTACTCTACCGGCTGCCTGAATAATTGAAGGCAAAATTGAAAGGGCTCTTGCAACATGCTCGAAACTTACGTCTACCCCAGCCTCAAGAACTTGTGTTGAAATCACATATAATGGATATTCAGATAGTTGTTTATTTTTTAAGGCCAGTTTAACTTTTTCTATTATTACCTTCTTGTGCAAAGGTGTCATAAGACCGTGAAGAAGGTAAACATTATTTGAATTAGGAAGCTCCGCACTTACTTTTTTGTATACTAGATATGCATCTTCAATAGTATTTAAAATAGCCGCTTGAGTATCATAATCGTTTTTTATTAAAAACTCTGCAAGCGTCTCTTCGTTTAAATCCTTAATAATTTGAAGATAATAACGATTATAGTTTGTCGGTATGTTTATTTTCAATTTTTTTGGTTCTTTCGAAAGGCCATAATTAAACGGAGGCATTGTGGCTGATAAAAATATAGCTTTTAAATTATATATTGAGGACAATGACTCTAATCCACATAAAAAAAGATTCCAAACTTGAGGATTAAATATCTGTGGTTCATCAATAATAACAATGCTGTTTTTTAAAAAAAACCTTCTTAGAACATCCTGAGCTCTTGTCGGGAATAAAGCTTTCCAAAACTGATTGAAACTGGTGCATACAATAGAATGAGCCCAACTCTCCATTGCTAATTGATTCTCACCTGCTCTTTGTTTATCCTCAATATCTAATAAAGCCAGTGAATGATGTTCTAATGCTTTTTCCTTCAAAGCTTCCTGAATAACAAGACTTGTTTGCTCAAGAATGGATAAGTAAGGTGCTACATATATAATTTTTGTATATCCTTGTTTTTCACCTAACCAGGCAGATATTTTTAATGCAGCAATTGTTTTTCCATATCCAGTCGGCATATCAAGAGTATAAAATTGTTGATTTGGGTCATTTTCCAATTGCAACATAATACATTCTTGTGCCTTCATCCGAACTTCTGACAGGGGATTATTTTTCTTATTCATACAGAAGCGGTTAATATTATCTAAATATTCAGCGTGTTTTTTACAATCAATCCATTTATTATTCAGATATGTTACATCAAAACGATCACCACCAATAAGACTGGTAGTAAGTTTGCGCCATAATTGCAGTTTATTCATTATTTCAAGAGGTTCCCAATTTTTAGAACTAATTATTATGTAATCCTGCGCATCTTCAATAGCAACATCACATTCATCAATCCATTTTTCCAAAGACTCCTTGTCTAATTTTACGAAATTTAATTCATCATACTGCTCATGTACAAATGTTTCAATCCCCGGTAGATCAAACATTTCCCACGAATATTTTTTAAGCCAATTATCATCGGATAGATTTTTAAGCCGACTATGATGATCTGCAATATCTCTGATTAGCCATAGCCAAAATAAGCAATAATCATTCCATTTATTCATATTCTGTAATAATTTATAACCTAAAAATGAGAAAATGAAGGCCCCGCATCCTGAATGGTTAGGGCCTTCATTTCTTTGGTTCCTTATATATTCTTGCCATTCAGCATGACATTTTCCAAGATCGTGACATAATCCAGCCAAACCGACTAATTTCTTAAACTGCCCATCACAATCATCAAACATACTTTCCATAGTTTTTTTTACATCTATTAGATGATTTTTAAGCTTCGATCCTGGTCTTGCTAAACAGTCCTCAAAATAAATTATACTAGACATATTTGCTGATCACCTATTCGGACTACAAAGCATCCTTCATTTTCATTTTTTTTCATGCGAAATTTTATAGTACGCCCATCCTTTTCATATATATATGAAACTGATTTCTCAAACCTCCTTTTTCCTAAATAATCTTTCATAAAGCCTCCAGCACGGCTATAATAGCGATCTTCTTGAATTATTAATTTATCAATTAAATTAATAGGCACTACAGAACAAGTTTCAATAATATCTTCATCTGAAACTATTTCGACTTTATCATAATATTGTATAAATTCAGGAATTGTAATTGCATATGCTACCCCAAGATATGTATGATATACATATTGTCTTTTGATTAATTTTTCGGCTAATTGTTCAACATATTCATCCCCCACATAATAAATACGATATGCCGGATTTACCAAAAGTTCTACAGTAGTAGGCCTGTTAAATGTATGTCCACCATCTTTTCCTAACATAGACAGTTGTTGTGAAGAAGTATGTACCGGCTTCAAAAGTTGAATACCTACATGATCATTTGTGATGAAATCTGTAATTCCCAATACTGAACCCACGATTCCTTTAGCAGCCAACGGGGTGATAAAAGGATATGTCAAATGTGTGGCTGTCGTATCAGGTCGTCGAAAATGGGCAATATTTCCCTTTAAATCAAAAACAACAGCTTTCATTACTATTGCACCTACCATATAGGCTGAATATATGGCTTTATATCTCCAATAACGTTTAAGGATGAATCAACCCAAATTCGACAACGAGCTATTCTATTTTTATTAGATTGTATTGTATTTAAAAGAGGTTCTATATCAAGGCTTATTTCTTTTACAGATGACGGCCTTTGCTGAGGATCTCTCCATGCTTCCTTCTTTGGATTTAAATTAATTAGCTCCTCTAAATATCCGATTCGGAAAAATGGATCATTATATTCTATATGTAAAAGGAATAAAGGCTGTTGTTGTCCGCGCCCACGCGCCTGTCTGTTCTTAGTACCCTGCCACAACGCTCTTAAAAGTAACTCTTGATCATCTATAGTCATCTTTGTCTCCTCTGCGATTTTTGCATTTATAACACCTGGCATTGCAAAAACAGCAAAAGGTACTATATAGCTTGTCCAAATTGTTCCTTGAGTTTTTCCTTCTTCCTGACCGCTCTCGCCTTGTTCAGCCTCCTTTATATCTGAACTCGGCATTACAACAGTTCCCTGAACATATTGGCTATCGACAGGATGCATTGAATGTGCCCATCCAAATTGTACCGGTCCTGTTAGATGAAACTTGGGTTTAACGGAATATACTATTCCAAATGTTCTAACATCAAAGCAGTGATCAATTAACACAGGTTTGACATCCTTGTCGGCTTCCTTTGCTCTTCCAACTTCGTTTGCAATTGCTTTTGCTAAACTTCCTCGCCCTAGAAGTACACCTTTTTCATTTTTCTTTTCCTGCACAAATATATAATTTTTCTTATTCTCACCGCCATTAGGATGTAAATTAATTATAAAATCGCGGACATCTCTTTTGATACTTACATCACTAAGTGAAATTCGTCCATCTTCTTCAGGGAAAAGCCTTCTGGCGTCGCTGTCCTGTAAGGGATCTCGATTTGGAATACCATCTTTTACAGCTTTAACAAATAGAATCTCTCCACTTTTTACAGACATAATCATACCTCCTCTTTTTGTTTTTGATACATTAAATAGCCTGACCAAAAAGCTGTCATAAATTGATCTTTATATCTTGAAAGCAAATTCTGTTTGTCAGCATCAAGCAATGCCAACAAAACATCTTTTAAAGTGTTGTAGAAATTTCCGTTTAGTTTCAAATCCCATTTATAAGCTAATTCATTGCATTTAAGAACACCATTTTTCCATATCATTTCTGGAGTTAATTTGTTTGCAAATTTCATTACTCGATGTTTGACAAAATCTTTATTGGTTTTGCGATAATATGAATTAGAAAATTGCTTAATTAATAATCCAGTTATGAAACCTAGTTCTTCAATATTACGGAGATCACTGATTGTAATTTGACCTTCATTATATTTTTCTAATAATTTGGTCCAATCAGACATACTTTTCACCTCTGTATCAATTTTCAACACTTCATGATTATATTCTCTATAAAAGCATACAAAGGCGTAATGGAAAATTAGTTCATCTACCATACCCCAATAGTCATCTTTGTTAGCTAACTCATTAAGTTTGATAGCTGTAGACTCATATAATCGGTCTAGATGTATCGGTTCGCGGTGAAATACAGCTTGCAGCATACTCCATATATAACCGGGTCCATAAGCATTTGCCAACATCGAAGGTAAGGAATTCGTCCTATGATTTTTCTGATCCCATTTCTCACTTCCAAAGGCTTTATGAATATCAATCAAGTGCTTTCGATTAATATTTTTAATAATTTTTTGAAGTGTTGAGGCAACGGAGGGTATTATATCCTCAATTACCATCCTTATATGTATATCGCCTCGTGATAAATCACCTGAATAATATAAAATCATTAAACGATAATCATCATTTGTCTCAGGAATAACCTTATCGATTCCAGCCAATAATTCCAAGTGAATATCATTTTCACTTTTAGATTCATTATTCTTTAATATGAATTGATACTTTTCATATAGTTGCTTCGCATCACCATCCGTCAAAGGAAGTACAATTGGTACTCCATAAATGCTTTCAAAACTAGTAGCACTCATATGTTTCTTAGCTTCTGCATTCATCGTAGGAGAAAACATCTCTTTTAAAGTGCTATTCGTTAACGGAACAGTAATTTGCTTCAGAAATTGAGAACCGTAAAGAAATGCTTCATAATTAGCACTATCTATCTTTATCCCATTTGTCCATCCATTTTCTTCCCAATAAATAGAACGAGGCATCTCCCATGTTGGTGACAACCACAGCCAAAACTTATTATATACTGATGAAACTTCATTTTCTATTTTATTGGTAAATGTGGAAACGGCGTTCTTCTCGTACCCTAAAGTTTTGGCTTCTTCAAATTTTGCTTCTATTATATTTTTTAAGCATTTTTCACTATCAATATACAAATGTTGTCCTTCTCTCAATTTACTTTCAGCAATCCAAAATAATATGTTATCATTTGTTTTTCTTTCGGGCATGAGTGAGTAAATGGGTAAAGAATAATCAAAAATGTATAATATACCTAATTGTTTTTCATTACTTATTAAACTGCTACAATTACTTGCTATTATTTGTGCGATCTTCGTTGCAAGAGATAATAATTGTTGTTTAGTATTATTACGGTAAGGAATTGTACTTCTTAAACGCGGCAGAACAACTTCTTTGGCAAATTGGTCCGGATTAGGCATTGTTTTTATGTGTGGATCATACATAAGATAGCAGGGAACAGGATAAATTCCTTGTGCATGTAAAGGATTACCACCTTGCGGATATAATATTGGATACGCTTTGTTTCTCATCTCATCAACAACAAAATTTTTACCATCCCGGATACCTAATGTCATGTATTGAAAAGCAATATTTTCACTATCTATTTCTATCAAAAAAACGTTTTGAAAATAATTCTTGCAATTATCACTATCGATATCTGTTAACAATCTTATGCGTTGCTCATTTGATAAATTGCTTTTTATTATAGGATTTCCCACTCTTATTATGGATTCGATTAACACAATAACCCCTCCTAATAAGACATGTTTATTACCTTTCCATGGCACCTCTCTTTCTCAGTTAATGTGAAAAATAAGTTTATAAGACTGTTTACCCAAATTATAATATACTTAATTTATATTTTCAATATATTTAACTATAAACATTTTATCTTTATAAAACACATAAATCATATTATAAATGTTGGTTCTCTCCCTTTATTCCCATATACCTCTCTATTTGAATAACGCATATTTTCAAACGTATAAATAATCAGCGAATCATACCTCTCATCCATCTTCTTTCTCAATTCAGTTACCAATTTCTTGTAATTGGCTTCGGTGATATCACCTTCAAAAACAGAGTTTTGAACATGAGTCAGATATTTTCGGCATATCTTCAAGGCTTTTGCCACTCTTTGCTCAGCAAAGTCATAATATAGAATCGCAAACATAATAAGCTTACCTCCCTACCACTTAGCTATGAACCCTTCATACGCTACTCCTTCAGTAAAGTGTTTCTGCAACTTATACAGTTCCAGCCGGATCAATCTTTTGTAGCTGATATCACAATTCAGTTTCGGATGATGTATGACTGATTCAAGTTTTGTGTTCAGTTCCTGAATAAAAGCTTTTTTGGCATTATCTTTCAATATAATACTGCCTAATTCATTTATAAAATCTTTTTCTGTAATTATCTTTTTATTAATCAGTGTAAAAATAACCCTATCAACTATAATAGGCTTAAATATATCTGCAATATCAAGATTTAGGGAGAAGCGTCTGTTGTTTGTTGTATGGACAAAACCAATGCGTGGATCCAGAAATGTATTGTATATTTCGCCTAGAACAACCGTATACAATACGGCATTTCCAAAGCTTATCAAAGCATTTATTTTATCTTTGGGAGGTCTCCTGGTCCTTATAGTAAAACTAAACTCAGGATTCTTGAGGATTTTTGAAAATGCTGAATAATAAAGGTCCCGTGAATTACCTTCATACGCCATTAATTGCTCAACGTTATCACAGCTATTAGTATCCTCTAAATATTTTACAATTGTTTCTATATAATCTGTTAAATCAATGTCACGTGAATTATAATATCTTAGCACCACCAAAATATTATTAATAGAGGTTTTTACAATTTCTCTGGCTATGATTATTCTTTTCTGTGGATCAAGATAATGTTCTGCCTGCTTGAGCAGGACATACCCAGAATTTAAATGCTCACGCGGGTAGAAGGTCCCGGTATAGTAACCGTAGTAATTGAAGAAATGTATACATATTTCCTTTTGGGCTGCAAAGTCCAAGAAGTGTTTATTTACATTAACTTCACCAAATATCCAGATATTATCGGTTTGTTCGACGGGAATGAATTTCTTCTTCCCTTCTCCTTCGAAATATAACGTATTATCTTTCCTTTTTAGATCACCGTTGCTGAATATGTAAATGTCTTTTTTCATTATAATAACCTCGAATTAACATATTCATGCATAGCAATATTCACGGTAACCACAGTTTCTGCAGAAATTACTTCTTTTAACCTGAGGCGGAGCATCCTGTGAGATGAGCTTTTCTATTTCAGATAATGTAGTCTTCAGTTCATTTCTTGAATTATCATCTAAAATGACTTCAACTCTTTTTCTTTCTTCCGGATAGAGTAGCAAACCTTCTGCTTTTATTCCCGCATCTTCTAATACTGAAAGATAATAAAGCAATTGATACTTTGATGCTGTTTGATACTTAGATGACTTTTTGGTCTCACCTATTATCATCTTGTTGCTGTCTTTCATAAAAACATCGAACTTAACATTCCCAAATTGTATTTCTTTTTTATTTCTGTTATATGTGTTTTCGTGAATAAATCTTCCTATTTCTATATTAGTATCATGTTCATCAGGTGTTATTTGATGATACATAAGCCATACTTCTCTCTTGCATATAAAGTAATACCAAACAAGCGTTCCCGTTACATCCATATATGATCACGACCAGTAGCTTAACTAACATTAGCCAACCTTACGCATCCGAACCCCTGAGAGTTTTTACTGCCTAGTCCTGCATCCACAGCTATCTGTATAAGCTCTTTAGGTCCTTTAATTTTCAGTTTACAGGTATAACCCTTAATAACGAAACCTTTATAGATTACAAGATGCAACTTTGGTGTACTGATAGGTCGAATAATTATGTCATCTTCAGGAGGCTCTGCCCCCATATAAGCCTTATACTTTTTACGCAAATTTTCTGCTACTATTCTTTGAAAGTCCTCTTCACCAGGTTGAAAATAACAGGTGTATTTTTTCCCTTCTGGCTTAAGCAGAGTGCTGTATGCAACTATTGGTGACAAAGGAGCTAATACAGTATTTTCTGAAACAACATACTGGTTATCAACTTTAATGCTTTCAACATTCAAAATATTGGATCCCAATCGAATAGTCTTTTTAAAAATGCCGTTTGCGAAGGATTCGCAAAAGTCAGTCATGGGCGAACAGACTTCCAATGTTATCTTGTTTTTGAAAACAAGATGTTCAGGAATAGAATGATTATCAGCTTTCCCAAAAATATTAGAGAAACAAAAAAGCTTAAAATTCCGTCCTTCTCCATAGCCTTTCGAATGTAAAAATTCCGCCAATTTTTCATCAATCGTATCGTAAATAAACCCTTGGACAAGGTGATTATAATGAATGGGTAATATTATATCTTTATCTGACGAGAATTCTATGGTTAAATGCATATGTTTACCAGCTTTCAGATATAGGCTGTATTTGTGATATTACGCAAATCAAGCATCTAACAATTGTTCATGTATAATATTACCACTAATTATGCAATGGTTCAACAATTTATATAACAGAATTACATTTTGGAAATCTGAATTATAAAAATATCATTAAAAAGAGATGAGTTTCAATTCCTTATAGGTAGTCTATAAACGCGATAAAACAGCGGATTAATAAAGTAACAAACGAGTTTCAATTCCTTATAGGTAGTCTATAAACTGTATTCAGGCTCGGCATTGACTGATGCAGGTATGTGTTTCAATTCCTTATAGGTAGTCTATAAACTGGTTTTGCAGATATCATTAGCAATGGCATACTTAGTTTCAATTCCTTATAGGTAGTCTATAAACGACAGGGTATATGGGCCACCTAAAACACGAAAGGAAGTTTCAATTCCTTATAGGTAGTCTATAAACACCAAGGGGTTGTTGGAAGCGATACTGATACCTTGTTTCAATTCCTTATAGGTAGTCTATAAACCTTCAACGGTGACGTTGTATGAAGTCCTGTTCTTGTTTCAATTCCTTATAGGTAGTCTATAAACAGATATATTATTTGCATTGGGCTTATCTGAAATTGTTTCAATTCCTTATAGGTAGTCTATAAACGGCTAAACGCATACATAAAAGCCAAGGGTTATTATAGTTTCAATTCCTTATAGGTAGTCTATAAACAATGAATACAAAAATAATTGAATTACTGTTAGAGCGTTTCAATTCCTTATAGGTAGTCTATAAACCAGCTCGACTTGAGGCTTAGAGGACCAACGAAGTATTAGTTTCAATTCCTTATAGGTAGTCTATAAACTATGAAGTCCTGCAAACTCATATTCAATCTTATCACGTTTCAATTCCTTATAGGTAGTCTATAAACGGTCTCTCCACGTTGTAAACTCAAAGTCTTGCCCCTTAGTTTCAATTCCTTATAGGTAGTCTATAAACGCTTTATTTCGCATTTCTTCATCCAAATACACATGTTTCAATTCCTTATAGGTAGTCTATAAACGTCCTCAAGTTCCACACGGAGAAAAGCCGCCCGTTGGAGTTTCAATTCCTTATAGGTAGTCTATAAACGAACGGAGAACGCCACACTGCTTCATAGTTCATCAGTTTCAATTCCTTATAGGTAGTCTATAAACTTTTTGTTTATTGTACTTTAATACGCTAAAGCAAGTTTCAATTCCTTATAGGTAGTCTATAAACGCCGATTTGCAAGACTGCTCCACTGCAACCATTCGCTGTTTCAATTCCTTATAGGTAGTCTATAAACAAAGCTCCCTCAGCGCTCCTTCAACGTCTGTTGCTGGTTTCAATTCCTTATAGGTAGTCTATAAACGAAATCGACGGTGCCGAGGAGGTGGACGACGATGGCGTTTCAATTCCTTATAGGTAGTCTATAAACATGCACAAGGTGTTGTCGACGGAAAAATCATAGCAAAGTTTCAATTCCTTATAGGTAGTCTATAAACTGCAATGCTATATGCGAATAAACATTGGCTAGAAAAGTTTCAATTCCTTATAGGTAGTCTATAAACCGCGGTCGATTCAGCTGGATACGTCTACTGTGCACAGTTTCAATTCCTTATAGGTAGTCTATAAACCAGAACATGGATGACATATTGAACGCATTTCAAAATCGTTTCAATTCCTTATAGGTAGTCTATAAACACAGCGGCGATGTTCCAAGTATATCAGCCCGAAGTCAGTTTCAATTCCTTATAGGTAGTCTATAAACGCTGAAGATTTTTCAGATGATACTGGTTCTGCACCATAGTTTCAATTCCTTATAGGTAGTCTATAAACGCTATATTCACAGATGATACAGATGATATATTCATATAGGTTTCAATTCCTTATAGGTAGTCTATAAACGCAAATAAAGCATAATCTCCTACTGACGCTCCTGCGTTTCAATTCCTTATAGGTAGTCTATAAACGCCATCGTCGTCCACCTCCTCGGCACCGTCGATTTCGTTTCAATTCCTTATAGGTAGTCTATAAACTTTCATCCAGTTATTAGACAACGGATGCTTTATTGCTTTGTTTCAATTCCTTATAGGTAGTCTATAAACAATTATTTGTCCAGCATCGCTGAAATTAAACTGGAAAAAGTTTCAATTCCTTATAGGTAGTCTATAAACGGATGTGAAGTTGTCTGATGCCTCTGGACAAATCAAGTTTCAATTCCTTATAGGTAGTCTATAAACTTGAACCTATTTGACTTTCTATACTATCCAATCGCTGTTTCAATTCCTTATAGGTAGTCTATAAACGATTCAACTTTAACCGGTTTTATACGCATTTTTCTGTGTTTCAATTCCTTATAGGTAGTCTATAAACAGAAGAGAAAGGAGATGAAGGAGAGTGAGATATAATGCTCCCCATTGTCAAGACAGTTTTTTAGCTTTTCTAAGTTAGCTCTCCTTTCTTATTTTTGTATAATCTTT
>ENA-OWPA01000557-OWPA01000557.1-bioreactor-metagenome-genome-assembly--contig:-NODE-557-length-45951-cov-6.218991_pt1 | contig 45951 bp, 37 predicted proteins | sample MGYA00238139_ERZ651803 | MGnify/ENA primary metagenome ERZ651803 (study PRJEB26909, sample SAMN07631231) | bioreactor metagenome | isolation source: Switchgrass digestor | place: USA: Dartmouth...
GAGTTTTTATTGTCTTTCTCATCGGCAAAAGCCTCTTTTGAACCACTCGCCTAGCGAGTGGTTTTACTAGACAAAAAAGCACCGCCTTTGTCCGGCAATGCTTTGAGAAAAGAAATATCAAAATAATGCTTTCTAACTAATGTGGATATTGACTCCGTTTACTTCCACGCCCTGGTCCGCGCGAATTAATATGTACTTTTTTCCGTCGATGATGCGGGTTTCCACCAGGTTGCTGCATCCCGGCTGAACCCGAATGACCACTTCGGGGGTGCGCAATTCAAATTGTTTGGCATCGATGATGTTTTTGGGGCTGAGTTCCGTATGTTCTCCGAAGGCAGCGCTGTACTTTTCCTCAAAGGCAGCCACCCGGTCCTGGGAAACTCCGCAGGACTCCAGCACATTCTTGACGGTGCTCTTGGAGATGACCAGCTGCTCCGGCACCTTATTGGCCTTATGCTCCTCGATGAGTTCGGATAGTTGTTCATGCACCGCCTGCACCACCTGGTAGCTGCAATCTTCGGAAACGGACTCTTCCAGCACCAGTTGGAAAGTTTCCTTTTGCAGGGCGGCAGGCATGGGGGTGTTTGTTTTGAACACCGCGTCTACAAATTCCTCATAATTGACCGCGATGTTGCGGGTATAGTAGAGGGCGTTGTAAAGATTGGCGCTTCGGTCGTCAAAGGCAGGGAACAAAAATCCCAGTTCGGGAGGCGACACCACCCAATCTCCCGTTATGCTGCGGAAGGTGTTTTCCGGAGCATAAAAGCCCAGAGCAGGCTTGGTCTGCTTGACCGGACAGATGCTGCACAAAACGTAGGAATACACTTCGGAAGAATCCTCTTCCCTGCTGCCGTCCTTGGAAAAACTGGGCACGTCGTACTTGTCATAGGCCAACAAAATCAGGTAGTTTTCCTCCAGGTGTAAGGACTCCATGACGCGGCTGTAAAAGGTATGGACCGCCTCCTCGTCGTCCAGAGCGGAATCTCTCAGAGCCATCAGCAGCTTGTGCTCCGGACTGTCCACCACCTGTTGGGTGGCAAATTCGATGTCCATGAGATTCTTCCCCAAGGTGCCGGACAGGGTTTTCTTCAATATCGCAAACAGCCTTTCGGATTCTTCCTGGGACATCAAGGCAAGGGACTGATTGAGTTCGGACACAATCTCCCCTTTTTCGTTAACATAACAACCGCGAACACGGGTGATATTGCTTTTGTCCGGCCGAAACCGCCGGCGAATTTCCGCGACTTCCTTCTCATTCATTTTCTAAGGTCTCCAATCATTATAATTCCAATCGATATAACCGAACTCCATCCGGTTTGCGTTCAGACGTTTTTGTATTATACCACAAAATCCGGTGGAAGGGCGGCACTTTTTATCGACGGTTGGATCCAATAAATAAACGGAAAGACGGACTGGAGCATCGGAAAGTCCGAGCTCCAGTCCGTCCAGGGTATCATGAGGCTTGGGTAAAAGCGGCGGCAGATACTTGCCTTCCGCGGCAGCTTACCAAACCTAGGAAAGGTTATTTTCGGCCATAGTAGGCGTTGAGGTACATGGTTTTGATTTCGCTCATCAGAGGATAGCGGGGATTGGCGCCGGTGCACTGGTCGTCAAAGGCCTGCTCCACCATGTAATCCAGCGAATCCAGGAAAGCCTTTTCATCGATGCCGTAGGCGGCGATGGATTCCTTGATGCCAACCTTGGCCTTCAGTTCCTCGATGGCGGCGATGAATTTCTCCAGGGTTTCCTCGTTGGTCTTGCCAAAGATGCCGCAGTAGTTGGCGCATTCCACATACCGCTCCAGAGCATGGGGGTACTGGTACTGCGGGAAGGTGCCCATCTTGGCGGGAGCATGAGCGGCGTTAAAGCGGATGACCTCGCAAATCAGCAGAGCATTGGCGACGCCGTGAGGCAGATGATGAATGGCTCCCAGCTTGTGGGCCATGGAATGGCAGACTCCCAAAAAGGCGTTGGCAAAAGCCATGCCGGCCAGCGTGGAGGCGTTGGCCATCTTTTCCCGGGCGACGGGGTCTTCGGCGCCCTTTTCGTAGGCAACGGGGAGGTATTGGAAGATTAACTTCAAAGCTTTCAGGGCAAGGCCGTCGGTGTAATCGGTGGCCATGACGGAGGCGTAGGCTTCCAGAGCATGGGTCAGAGCATCGATACCGGAAGCGGCGGTCAGACCCTTGGGCTGGTTCATCATGTTGTCGGCGTCGACAATGGCCATGTCGGGCAGCAGCTCATAGTCCGCCAGGGGATACTTCTGACCGGTGGTTTCATCGGTGATGACCGCAAAGGGAGTGACCTCGGAACCGGTGCCGGAGGAGGTGGGAATGGCCACGAAATAGGCCTTTTCTCCCATTTTGGGGAAGGTGTACACCCGCTTGCGGATATCCATAAACCGCATGGCCATATCCATGAAGTCCACGTCGGGATGCTCGTACATCACCCACATGATTTTGGCGGCATCCATGGCGGAACCTCCGCCGATGGCCAGAATCACATCGGGCTGGAAAGCCGTCATCGCCTTGGCGCCCTCCTTGGCGCAGGCCAGGGTGGGATCCGGCTCCACATTGTAGAAGCAGGTGTGCACAATGCCCATTTCGTCCAACTTATTCTCCACGGGCTTGGTGTAGCCGTTTTTATAGAGGAAGTTGTCGGTGACAATAAAGGCCCTCTTTTTGCCCATGACTCGACCCAGTTCGTCCAGAGCCACAGGCATGCAGCCCTTTTTGAAATAAACCTTTTCCGGCGCGCGGAACCACAGCATATTTTCTCTCCTCTCGGCGACGGTTTTGATGTTGAGCAGGTGCTTGACTCCCACGTTGTCGGAGACGGAGTTTCCACCCCAGCTTCCGCAGCCCAGAGTCAGAGAGGGAGTGAGTTTAAAGTTGTACAGGTCGCCGATTCCGCCGTGAGAAGAAGGTGTGTTGACCAAAATGCGGCAGGTCTTCATCCGAGCGGTGTAGGCGTCCAGCTTTTCCTTCTGGGTTTGCACATCCAGATAAACCGAGGCGGTGTGGCCGAATCCGCCGTCGGCAATCAGGCGCTCCGCTTTGTCCAGCGCATCGTTAAAGCTCTTTGCCTTGTACATGGCCAGCACGGGAGACAGCTTTTCATGAGCAAAGGGCTCGCTCAGCTCCACGCTCTCCACTTCGCCGATGAGAATCTTGGTGGTTTCCGGCACCTGGAAGCCGGCCATCTCGGCAATCTTCGCCGCGGGCTGCCCTACAATTTTGGCGTTGAGAGCGCCGTTGATGAGGATGACGTTGCGGACTTTTTCGGTTTCCTCCGGGTTGAGGAAGTAGCAGCCCCGCTCTTGGAACTCCTTTTTCACCTTGGCGTAAACTTTATCCAACACAATAACGCTCTGCTCGGATGCGCAGATCATGCCGTTGTCAAAGGTCTTGGAGAGGATAATGGAGCTGACTGCCATGGGGATGTCGGCGCTGTCGTCGATGATGGCGGGGGTGTTGCCGGCGCCCACGCCGACGGCCGGCTTGCCCGAAGAGTAAGCGGCCTTGACCATGCCGGGGCCGCCGGTGGCCAAAATCATGTCGGCTTCCCGCATCAACAGGTTGCTCAGCTCCACCGTGGGCTCGCTGATCCAGCCGATGATGTCTTCGGGAGCGCCGGCGGCCACAGCGGCTTCCAGCACCAGCTTGGCGGCGGCTATGGTGCACTGTTTGGCGCGGGGATGGGGGCTGATGATGATGCCGTTGCGGGTTTTCAGAGCCAGCAGGCACTTGAAGATGGCGGTGGAGGTGGGGTTGGTGGTGGGAATCACCGCCGCCAGCACGCCGACGGGCTCGGCAATCTTTTGAATTCCAAAGGCTTTGTCTTCCTCAATGACCCCGCAGGTTTTGGTGTCCTTGTAGGTGTTGTAAATATATTCGGAAGCATAGTGATTTTTAATCACTTTATCTTCCACCACACCCATGCCGGTTTCGGCCACCGCCTGCTTCGCCAAGGAGATGCGGGCTTTGTTGGCGGCCATGGCTGCGGCGAAAAAGATTTTATCTACCTGCTCCTGAGTGTAGGTAGCATATTGTTTCTGTGCCGCCCGAGTTTTCTCCAACACGGTTTGCAAACTGTCCACACTGTCTATCACAATAACCGGCGCAGGGCTCTTGGTTTTAATCACGGAAGTCAACTCCTTCAGATTGATATTTTTTTAACAGGGGAAACTTTGATAATATATTAACAAGGTCAAGAGCAATATGCAATATTCAATACTTTCAAGGTTACATCACAGGACAATCCGAATTTTAGTTATATTGTTAAATTTGTAACAATGTTGAACGATTGAGCCGCTTCCCCCTTCTATGAGAGCGGCAATTTGGGGCCTTCCCTGCCCTTTGTGGGTGCAAAGAAAAGATAAGAGACATCCCCTCTTGAGGTTGTCTCTTATCTTTTTTACATCTCAGATTCCATTACAGCAGTTCGATAAGTTTCTGCACATCGGCCTTGCTGGTTGCCCAACTGGTGGCAAAGCGGACGACGGTGTGATTCTCGTCCAGTTGTTCCCAAAAGCTAAACTGAACGGACTCGCTCAGGCTTTCCATTTGACTGTTTTCCAAGACAATGAAAAGCTGATTGGTGGGCGAATCGATATAGAATCGATATCCTTTGGCACGGAACGCCTCCCGCAATTGATGGGCGGACGCAATGGCGTTTTTGCTGATTTCCAGGTAAAGGTTGTCGGTGAATAGGGTGTCAAACTGCAGTCCAAGCAGCCAGCCTTTTGCCAAAAGGGCTCCGTGCTGTTTGATTTGGGTGGAAAAGTGCTTGGGAGCGTTGTGTTTGGTAAACACCACCGCCTCCCCAAACAGGGCGCCGCACTTTGTCCCGCCAATGTAAAACGCGTCGGTGTAGGCCGCAATGTCCTGCAAAGTAAGGTCGGATTGGGGGCAGGCCAGGGCGTACCCCAAACGGGCGCCGTCCAAATACAACGGCATATGATACTGGGAACAAATGGCATACAGGTCCTTCAGTTCCTGCCGGGTATACAGTGTTCCGTATTCGGTGGGGTGCGAAATATACACCATGCCGGGGTATACCATATGCTCGCGGTTGGCGTCGTTGTAAAACGTGGTCAAAAGCTTGCTTAAATCCTCCGGAGCCATCTTTCCCTCGTGGGACGGGACCGTCAGAACTTTGTGGCCGGTAAATTCAATAGCGCCCGCTTCGTGCACGGCAATATGGCCGGTATCCACAGCGACAACTCCTTGGTACTGGGCCGTCAAAGCGTTGATGACAATTTGATTGGTTTGCGTTCCGCCGATTAAAAAGAAAACCTCCGCCTCGGGGCAGTTACAGGCATCGCGGATTTTCTGCTTTGCCGAACTGCTGTAGGAGTCCACACCATATCCTGGCATTGGGGTTTTGTTGATTTCCAAAAGTTTTTGCAGAATCTTCTCATGAGCTCCTTCGGAGTAATCATTGACAAATGAAAGCATATGATACAGTTCCTTCCCCAGTGAAATTCAACGTTGTGACTCATTCAGAAGTAAATCGAATTGCAATCAAGATAATCGCTTTTCCTATATTAATACAAAAATTGCTCTTATCAAACGGATTTCATTTTTTTCGGAAATTTATCCATAAAAATATTTTTCCGCAGCAAATTTTCCGTGAATTACTTTGACCGTTTTTCCAGTCTCAGGATACAAATAACTAGGCAATTCTTTTCTTTTGAGACAGAATGGGGGTAATCCGGGAGGAAACCAGTGCCCGGTTTCGTACGCGCCTTATTGAGTTACAATGCCACAAAATCTCAAAACATAAAACCATCCGACCGGCAGATACTATTGGGTGTTTCGGATACTGGCTTAAAGGATGAAATCAATTGGGAAAAGAACAATGGAACTTTCACAACAGCTATACCCAACTGCCAAAGATGTTTTTTACCAGGCAACATCCAACTCCTGTGCCAAACCCCGAGCTTGTGATGTTTAACGAATCGTTGGCGGCTTCTTTGGGAGTTCCCCTGCAAGTTGATGTCTTTGCCGGAAACGCCGTTCCGGAAGGGGCCGCGCCTTTGGCTCAGGCTTATGCCGGACATCAGTTTGGCTATTTTACCATGTTGGGGGACGGCCGCGCCATCCTCTTGGGCGAACACATCACAGAGTCTGGAGAGCGCTTTGACATTCAGCTCAAAGGCTCCGGCCCCACTCCCTACTCCAGAGGCGGCGACGGGAGAGCCGCGTTGGGTCCCATGCTGCGGGAATATATCATCAGCGAGGCTATGCACGGGCTGGGAATTCCCACCAGCAGAAGTTTGGCAGTAGTGACAACCGGAGAAAAGGTGATGCGGGAGAGCCTTTTGACAGGCGCCATCTTAACCCGCGTTGCATCCAGTCACATTCGGGTGGGAACCTTTGAATTTGCCGCCAACTTCGGAACCCTGGAGGAACTTCGCAGCCTGGCGGATTACACCATCTCGCGCCACTTCCCCGGCATTGCCAATGGGGAAAACAAATACCTCCTCCTGTTGCAGGAAGTCATCAAACGGCAAGCGTCTCTGATCGCCCAATGGCAGTTGGTTGGATTTATTCACGGCGTTATGAACACCGACAACATGGCCGTCAGCGGCGAAACCATCGATTACGGCCCCTGCGCCTTTATGGACACCTATCACCCCGCCACTGTTTTCAGCTCCATCGACCTCCACGGCCGGTACTCCTATGAAAACCAGCCCAGGATGGCCATTTGGAATCTGGCCCGTTTTGCCGAATCCCTGCTGCCCTTATTGGATGAAAAGGAAGAAAAAGCCGTCCAATTGGCCCAGGACCAACTGGAACAGTTTGAGGGATTGTATCAAAACCACTGGCTGGCGGGAATGCGCGCAAAGCTGGGGCTGTTTGACGAAGCGCCGGAAGATGCGGCGTTGATTCGGGAGCTTTTGCAACTCATGGAACGACACAAAGCAGACTACACCAAGACCTTTCAGTCTTTGACGTTGGAGCAAAAGGATGGTCAGGCTTTATTTACCAGCCCCGATTACCTTCGCTGGTATCAAAAATGGCAGGCACGGCTCCGTCGGCAGCCAAAATCCAAAGAGGAAATCAAAGCGCTGATGAAACGCCATAACCCTGCCATCATTCCAAGAAATCATCTGGTGGAAGAAGCTTTAAAAGCTGCGGATGAGGGTGACCTTAGCGTGGCGCACCGACTCCTTCATGCCTTACAAAATCCTTACGAATATGGGCCGGAACAAGAAGCTTTTTCCCAGCTGCCTCCACCGGAATTTCGCCATTACAAAACCTTTTGCGGGACTTAAAATGATTGGCTTTTCTGTATGGTTTTATTTGGTTTGGAAGTACCAGTGTGAAAGGGAAATAATAAGAATGCTTATATTCCCATATAAGCAAACCCTTTAAAGGAGAAATTGGTATGAATATGCAAAATCAGGATTTGGAGAAAATTAAAAAGGCCAACCAGCAAAGTGGCCAAAACGCCAATCCCAACATGGGCAACTATAACGCTATGAACTCCAACGACCTCCAGCAGGCACGTCAGGCCAATCAGCAAAGCGCAAACTCCGCGTCACCCAACATGTCCACCGGAGTAAACGCTTCTCTTTCTGAAACCCGAAAGAAAAATCAAGAAAGCGCCAACCGCGCTCAGCAGAACAACAGCATGAAATAAGTCAACAATCGGCATTGAGGCAAGTGGAAAACTTGCCTCAATTTTTGTATCATAATGGCGAGCATAGTCCTGATTGCAGTTATGTTTGACGGCATTGGAGCATGAGAAAGCAAAAGTCACGCTTCCGACAAGGGCGTGACTTTTTATGTTGCTTCTTCAAAAGAAATATGTGGTGCAGCCCTGCGAGTCTACAAACCCGCAGGAAATCCCGCTGCCTGCATGGTTTCTAAAATCCGTTGTTTTTACGGGATTCTTCCCGCTTTTGGCGCAGCTGAACCGCCGGAAATTGATGGGCGTTGGCAATAAGGACACTGCAAACCCTGGAAATCATTTTTGCGTAATCTTCAATTAATTCATCCCGCATACTCATCACCGTACCCGAGATGCTGATGGCACCGGCGGGATATCCCGTACTGTCCAAAATGGGCATGGCGACACACTTTACCCCCAGAGTTTCCTCCTCTAGGTCCAGAGCGTAGCCCCGCTTGCGGGTGAGGGCCAACTCTTTCTCCAAGCGCTCTCGAGTAGTAATGGTGTTTTTGGTAATCTTGGGGAGCCCCCACTGGTTTATCACTTCCTCCAGCTCGTCTTTGGGCAGATATGCCATCATGGCTTTACCGCATCCGGTGCAGTGAAGGGGCAGCCGCTTTCCCGCCACCGAGTAGTTTCCAATACGGATACTGGGATACACACCTTCCAGATATAGCACCTGCCCATCGACATGGGTGGTCAGGTAGACATTTTCGCCGGTTTTTACCTGCAGCTCCTCTAAAAAGGGCGTGGCGTATTGGATGATAGGCATGGAAGCTCTCAGATTGTAGCTCAATCCCATCACCTTATACCCCAGCTGATAGGTTTGGGTGTTCGCCAAATGGAGCAAATAGCCGTTTGCCTCCAGGGTGCGGATCAAATTAAGGGTAGTGCTTTTTGGCAACCCCAAATGACGACTGATTTGGGAAAGAGTTAGCTCTCGTTGAGTAGCCGTGAAACACTCTAAAATATTCAAAGCCTTGTTGACAGAATTCACAAGTTTTTCTCCGGCCGGAACAGCTGATTTTTTCGTCGACATTTTTTTCGCACTCATTTTGTATAAACCTTTCAAAATTTTTCGCAAACTTCCAAACCCTGTTCAATTATGCAGAACGGAGTTCTTAAACTATACATACAACTTATTTGTTGAATTTGTCAAGTAAAATAATTTTAATAAACTTTGTTTACTTTGCTCTTTTGACAATGCCCATTTTTTTCGCTATTATAATGCCGAGGTTGGAAATGGAATGGTGTTCATCATCACTGAACAGTATAACAAATCCAATTTAATGCTGAAACATATACGGCTAGGAAAATTTAAACATAGAAAAGAGGCAAATTAACCATGAAAAAGCTGTTCGGAGTCACTACAGCTATGACCACACCGTTTGATAACAGTGGCGCCATTGACTATAGTGCATTGGAACAACAAACTGAATTCCTGATACAAAAAGGAGTCAACTGCCTGTATCCCTGTGGAACCACAGGCGAAATGTATCTGTGTAGTGCAGAAGAACGGGAAAAAATTGCGGAAACTGTGGTGAAAAAGGCCGCAGGTCGCGTCCCGGTGTTTATTCACGTGGGAGCCATGACCCAAGAGGAGACCATCCGTCTGGCAAAACATGCTCATGCCATTGGAGCCGATGGCATCGGCGTAGTAACACCCAGCTACTTCACCGTTCACCACCGGGCCATGGTGGAGTATTACAAAACCGTTTGCCAATCGGTACCCAAAGATTTTCCTGTGTATGCCTACGCCATTCCACAGCTTGCCCACAACGGTCTGAGCTGCGAAGTATTGGATGAAATCTGCAAAGCCTGCCCCAACCTGGTGGGCATTAAGTACAGCTATCCGGATATGAGCCAGCTGCTAAAATACAAGCGGGTCAACAACGGCAACTTCTCGGTGGTTTTTGGAGCGGATCACCTGTTCCTGCCCGCTTTGGTCATGGGTTGCGACGGAACTGTTTCGGGATGCTCCGGCCCCTTCCCCGAAGTTTTTGTAGAGGTGTACAAACAGTACAAAGCCGGAAATATGGAGGCTGCACGCATAGCGCAGGACAAGGCCAACGACCTGGTCTGGCTGATGAAGAGTGGCGCCGATATTTCCATCTTTAAGAATCTTCTTACCATGCGGGGCATTCCCGGAGGCCATGTGAGAAAGCCCCTGCTGGATCTAACGGAAGAGGAACTGGCAACGTTGAAAGAACAGGTTGCACAGTATCTGTAATTATCATCATTGTTGTTAGCTGCTAGCAAGTGAAACAGCAGTATGATACAGACAAATAAAGGAGGAGAACGAAATGAAATTCAAAAAAATAGCAGCCTTGTTACTGGCCGCCCTGATGGTTATGGGCCTTGCAGCTTGTGGTGGAACGACCACATCGCAACCGGCGGCCAAGTCCAGCACAACAGAGTCCGCACCCGCCCAGTCCAGTACGGCAGAGTCTGCGCCGGCCGAAAGCACCCCTGCCACCACCGTGGACTTCCCCGGTAAGAAGCAAATCACCATTGTTGTTCCCTACGCCGCAGGTGGAGCATCGGATACCACCGCTCGCATCTTTGCATCCGAGCTGGAAAAAGCCATCGGCACTTCCGTCGTCGTCACCAACATCACCGGTGCTTCCGGTGCGGTGGGACTGGAGAATGTGCGCAGCAGCAAACCCGACGGTTACACCATTGCCTACATGCCGGTGGAATCCACCATGCTTCGCGCTCTGGGCTTTACCGATCTTTCCAGCGAAGATTTCCGCTTCATTGGCCGTGCTATGACCATTCCCGCCGCCATTACCGTTCGCGCCGACAGCCCCTGGCAGACCTTTGAAGAGTTTTTGGCTTATGCCAAGGAAAATCCCGGTGCGATTCAGGTCGGCAACTCCGGAACCGGCTCCATCTGGCATATTGCTGCCGCGTCCGTGGAACAAGAGTGCGATGTAAAGTTCACCCACGTGCCTTTTGACGGTGCAGCTCCTGCCGTGGCAGCCCTGCTGGGCGGCAACATTCAAGCGGTAGCGGTCAGCCCTGCTGAAGTAAAGAACAACGTGGACTCCGGCGACTTCCGGGTGCTCGTGGTACTGGGCGAAAACCGCTCTTCTGTTGTCCCCGATGTGCAAACTGCTAACGAAATGGGAATCAACGTGACCATTCAGGGTTGGGGCGGTTTTGCAGTGCCCAAGGATACCCCCGACGAGGTTGTGGCGATTCTGGAAGATGCCGCCAAAACGGCTATTGGATCGGACGAACTGAAGAAAGTTCTGGCCGAGCGCGGCTTTGAATATGCCTACCTGAGCGGCAGCGAAATGGATGCCAAAGCTTCCGCCGAGCTGAAATACTTTGAGGAACTGATTCCCAAACTGGGCATTGTCAACAACTAATCGCGTTAAAACCCAGGCCGCGCCCAAGTCTTGCTTGACGGGGCGCGGCTGTTTTAAAAAACTAATGCAAACTACCGTTCAAAGGAGAATGGACAATGCATAAAGGTGATACAATTCCCGGTATTATCACCGTGCTGTTTGGATTGCTTTTTGTGGTTGCAACCGCTGTAAACCCCCAGCTGACCGCAGTCTCCAAAACATCCGACGGTGTACCCGGGGCTGGTTTTTTCCCCTATCTACTGGGGTTTAGCACCATGGTTTTGGGCGCGCTATTAGTCCTTCGTGGTCTGCGCCAAAAAGGGCAGGTACAGTACATCAATTTGGATGAAGAGACCAAACAGAATTTAAAGACTCTTGCCCTGAGCGTGCTGGGCCTTGTTGTGTTTCTGGTCTTCTGGAAACTGACCAGCCAGTTCATGATCTGTATGCTGGTATTGTGCCTTTATCTCAACTGGCTGTTCCAGCGCTCGTGGAAGTTTAATATCATCTACTCGGCCGTCTTTACCGCATTCATTTATTTGACTTTTAAAGTCGGGTTTTCCATTCAATTTATTGCATAAGGGAGAAAGAAATCTATGTCAGCGGAAGTGTGGATTAGCGCGCTGCAGACCCTGATGCAGCCTTCGGTTCTGTTCTTTCTGTTGGCCGGGGTGCTGATTGGCACGGTCATCGGCGCATTACCGGGCCTTTCAGCTACTATGGGCGTCGCGATCATGACTCCCATTACCTTTTGGTTTTCCCCCACTAACGGCTTTGCTATGCTGATGGGACTGTGGAACGCCGCCATTTTTGCGGGAGGTATTTCGGCAATATTGGTCAATACCCCGGGAACTCCGGCCTCTATCACCCAAACCTTTGACGGTTACGCCCTGTACAGACAGGGAAAGGGCGGCTTGGCTTTGGGTATCAACGTTATCTTTTCCGCCATTGGCGGACTGTTTTCCACTTTTTGTCTCATCCTGTTTGCAAACCCCATTGCCCGGTTTACCGTTACCTTTGGTCCTGCCGAATACTTCATGTTGGCCCTGTTTGGACTGAGCATGATGGTGGCGGTGTCGGGAGAAGACATCCTCAAAGGCCTGATTGTCGGCGCAGCGGGAATTTTGCTTTCCTGCGTGGGCTTGGATCCCATCCTGAGCGTCAAGCGCTTTACACTGGGCCAGAGCTCTCTGCTGGCGGGAATCTCCTTTATTCCTGTCATGATCGGCATGTTTGGTATTGGAGAAGTTCTGTATCAGATGTACAGTCGCCGCCGCAAGCAGGAAGCCGAGGAAATGGAGGCCCGTAAGGTCAACCTCAAACTTGGTAAGGTGCTGCCCTCCGCCAAGGAGATGCGCCAATTGATGCCCCGCTGTCTGGTAGCGGCGGCAGTGTCCACCATAATCGGCGCCATTCCGGCGGCGGGAGGAGACATTGCCTCGATTATTTGCTGGGGTAACAGCAAAAAAACCAGCAAGCACCCCGAGGAGTATGGCAACGGTTCTCTCGAAGGCCTTGCCGTCAGTTCCACCGCCAACAACGGCGTGATCGGCGGCGCCATGACCACCATGATGACTCTGGGAATCCCCGGGGACGCCGTCACGGCCATTCTCATCGGCTCCCTTACCATGTACGGCATGCAGCCCGGCATCAAGATGTTCACTGAAAACGCAGTGTTCACGGCTCAGATTATGATCCTCATGGTGCTGGCCAACCTGATCTTTTTGGTGCTGGGACTGGCTACTGCCAAAATGTCCGCCAAGGTTCTCAATGTATCCCAGCCTACGGTTTGGACTGCCGTATGCATTTTGTGCATTGTGGGTTCCTTTGCCCTGAACAACAACTTCTTTGATGTGATTATCATGTTGCTGGCGGGCTTTTTGGGCTTTTTACTTAAGCTGTACGCCTTCCCCAACGGTCCCTTCATTCTGGGACTGCTGCTGGGCGGCATGATGGAATCCAATTTGCGCCGGGCCCTTGTCATGTCCCACGGCAGCTATGCAATCTTTGTCACCCGTCCCATTTCCGGCGTTCTGTTGGCCGTTATTGTGCTGACTCTGTTCTGGCCTTTAATTAAAAAGCTGTTTACCCGCAAAGCACCTGCAACGGCCGATAAATAACGCAGGTTTCAGTTTGTGTTCTGTTTTGTACATGAAGGGATGACGGCCGGGTTTGGCCGGTTGTCCCAACCATTGGGGGAATAGTCCCGAATATCTAAGGAGATGGTTTTCTATGAATCCCTTTACACTGGCAGCGCAATACGGTGTCATACCGGTCATCAATATTCCCGGAGAGGAATTCGCCCAACCCTTGGCAGAAGCGCTGACCCAGGGCGGGTTGCCCCTGATTGAAGTGACCCTGCGCAACGAACACTCGTTGGGGGCCCTTAAGCGCATCAAGCAAAGTATGCCTGGAATGACGGCGGGAGCAGGCACTGTTCTCAGTATTGCCCAGGTGGACCAGGCGTTGGAGGCAGGAGCCGACTTTATCGTGACTCCGGGAATGAACCCCAAAGTGGTGGAGTACTGCCTGAAAAAGAACATTCCTGTTCTACCGGGCTGCGTTACCCCCACCGAAATTGAAGCCGGAATGAGCCTGGGGCTTTCCCTGTTTAAGTTTTTCCCATCGGAACAACTGGGCGGAGTCAGGACCATCGAGGAACTAAGCGGTCCCTATCGCAACGTTCGGTTTATCCCTACGTCCGGTATCAACTTACAAAACCTGCCGGCTTATATGTCTTGCCCCAGCGTTGCCGCTGTGGGGGGAAGTTTGATGGCCCCCTCCCCTTTGGTGCAGGCAAAGGATTGGGATGGCATCGTTCAGCGGTGCAAACAGGTAGTTCGCGCCTCCCACGGATTTCACATTGTGCATGTGGGCTTAAACGGAGCCAATGCTCAGGAGGGTGAAGAGCGGGCCAAACGGTTTGCAGAGATTTTTGATCTGCCCTATCTCCCCGGCGGAAAGTCTGATTTCGCAGGAACCATGCTGGAAAGTGGCAAGACCAAATTCCCGGGGACAAATGGTCATATCGCCGTTGGAACCTATAATGTCGAGCGCGCGGCGGCCTACTTGCAGGCCAAGAACATCGCTCTGAGAGAAGATTGGAGAAAAGTGGACTCGCAGGGGCGGTTGGTGTCTGTCTATTTAGAAGAAGAGATTGGCGGATTTGCCATCCACCTTCTGCGCAATAGTGAGGTGAAATAGCATGAAAAAGATTATTAACGCTCCCGAACAATATACCGACGATATGCTGCGGGGAATTTACGCGGCACACCCCGATTGTGTCAAATATACTGCCGGCGACCTGCGCTGTTATTGTACGGCAAACAAAAAGCCGGGCAAAGTGGCCATCATCACCGGTGGCGGCACAGGCCATCTGCCCCTGTTTTTGGGTTATGTAGGCGAAGGCATGCTGGACGGCTGCGCCGTAGGAGGAGTGTTCCAATCCCCTTCTGCCGAGCAGATTTTCAACGTCACCAAGGAAGTGGAAGCCGGAGCGGGGGTTCTGTACCTGTACGGCAACTACACCGGCGATATCATGAACTTTGATATGGCTGCCGAAATGTGTGAACTGGAAGATATCCCCACCCGCTCCATTGTAGGAGCCGACGACGTGCTCTCCTCCCCGTCGGTGGAAACCAGGCGGGGTGTAGCCGGCATCTTTTTCCTGTACAAATGCGCCGGAGCCGCCGCCGACCAAATGAAGAGCCTGGACGAAGTACTGGCGGTGGCCCAAAAAGCAAAGGACCGCACCCGCACCGTGGGCTTTGCCCTTTCCCCCTGCATCATTCCCGAGGTGGGCAAACCCAACTTCCAGCTGGAAAGCAACGAAATGGCCATGGGAATGGGAATTCACGGAGAACCCGGAGTCTGGAACGGGCCGCTGAAAACCGCCAACGAGCTGGCCAAAGAATCCCTGGACATTCTGCTGAAAGACATGCCGATTCCTCAGGGGGACGAGGTGGCTCTGCTGATCAACGGGCTGGGTGCAACCTCCCTGGAAGAGCTGTATATCCTCAGCGGGGCCGTAAGCTCCCTGCTCCAGGAAAAAGGAATCCGCATCTATCGCACCTTTGTGGGTGAGTTCGCCACATCCATGGAAATGGCGGGGGCTTCCATTAGCCTGTTCCATTTGGATGAGGAGCTGAAAGCCCTGTTGGATGCTCCGGCCCACACGCCCTTCTACACCCAAAGATAGGGGGAATCACCGTGCAGGAAATCACAATTGACATGCTTCCCCAACTGTTTGAAAGTGTTGCCGCAGTGATGGAAGAGCATAGCGAGCGCCTTTGCGAAATGGATGCTCAGATGGGGGACGGCGATCTTGGCCTGACCATGAAAAAAGGCTTTGGCGCCTTGCCGGACCTTCTGCGGGAAAGTGACGAGCCGGACCTTGGAAAGAGAATTGCCAAGGCTGGTCTTAAAATGAGCTCGGTGGTCCCCTCCACCATGGGGACCCTCATGGCCAGCGGGTTGATGGCGGCTGGCAAATCCCTGACGGGAAAAACCGCCATAGGGCCGGAGGAATTGGCCCAGTTTCTGGCCGCCTTTGCCGAGGGAATTCAAAAGCGTGGAAAATGTCAGCCGGGGGATCGCACCGTGCTGGATGCCATCGCCCCTGCCGCGCAGGCTGCCGACAGCGCAGCCAAACAGCCCGGAGCGTCCCTCTCCTCGGTGGCGCAGGCTGCTTTACAGGGCGCTGCTCAAGGGGTGGAAGCTACCCGCAACATGACTCCCAAATTCGGCAAGGCTGCGGTATTTGCCTCCCGAGCACAGGAAATGGTGGACCAGGGAGCGGTGGTAGGTCAGTTGATGATTTTAGGTTTTGTCAACTATATTTCCAATCAATAGAAAGAGGAGTAAAATGAAAAAGGTTGTTGGATTCGGTGATTTTCTGGTGCGGCTCAGCCCACCGGGATATCAGCGCTTTATACAGTGCAGCCAATTTGACATTAACTATACCGGCGCAGAGGCCAACGTTTGCGTTTCCCTATCCATGATGGGGATTGAAACCGAGTTTGTCACCCGTCTGCCCGACAACGATATTGCCAAAGCGGGACTTTCCATGATGCGAAAGTATGGCGTAGGTGTCAAACACGTGGCATTTGGCGGCAACCGCATGGGCGTGTTTTACCTGGAAAAGGGAGCATCTCAGCGTCCCGGCAAGGTGATATACGACCGTCAGCACACCGCCATTGCCGAGTCAAAGCCGGAAGACTTCGATTGGGACGCTATTTTTGACGACGCCTCCTGGCTACATCTCACCGGAATTACCCCCGCTTTGAGCGACACCATGCCCAAAGTTTGCATTCATGCAGTACAGGAAGCTAAAAAACGTGGGGTCCGGGTGAGCTGCGATCTGAACTACCGCAAAAACATGTGGACTCAGGAACAGGCCAAAGCCTGCATGGAAAGCATTATACCCGGCATCGATATTATTATCGCCAACGAAGAAGATGCCGAAAAGGTATTGGGCATCCGCGCGGCAGAGACCGACATCATCTCCGGCAAATTGAGCCGGGAAGGATATGTGGATGTCGCCCGGCAAATCTGTGAAAAATACAACATCAAGGAAGCAGCCATTACTCTGCGCCGGAGTATCAGCGCTTCGGATAACGGCTGGGGAGCTCTGTTATACTCCGGAGGCAAAGCCTACTTTTCCAAAGAGTATACCATTCATATTGTGGATCGTGTCGGCGGAGGGGATTCCTTTGCCGCAGGGTTGCTCTATGCTAAAATAAAGGAGTTGGCTCCCCAGGAAGCCATCGAATATGCAGCGGCAGCCTCTTGCCTCAAGCACTCGATTGAGCTAGATTTTAACCTTTCCACCGTAGAAGAGGTAGAGCGCCTGGTAAGAGGTGATGGCTCAGGACGGGTGCAGCGGTAGGGACAAACGCCATGAAAGTAATTAATGTGGGTTCATTAAATTTAGATCATGTCTATCGGGTGGACCGCTTTCTGCTGCCGGGAGAAACCAAACCATCCCAAAGCTACAAGATCACCGCGGGGGGCAAAGGGCTGAACCAGTCCATTGCGTTGGCCAAAGCAGGTGCTACCGTTTACCACGGCGGCGCTGTAGGAGAAAATTGCGAATTGCTCCTCCAGGCCTTGCGGAATGCGGGGGTTCATCTGGAATATCTAATGCACCTGCGGGAACCTTGCGGGCACGCTGTGATTCAAGTCGACGATCAAGGGCAAAATTGCATTTTAATTCATGGTGGCACCAACCGGATGCTAAACCGCCAGTACATCGACGATTTGTTGGGTCACAGTTGTAGTGACGACATTGTATTGGTGCAGAACGAAACCAATCTGGTGGATTACGTCATCGAGCAAGCTGCCCGGCGAGGAGTGCGGGTTGCCATGAACGCCGCCCCTATCAGTGAGGAAGTCAAGCGCTATCCTTTGGAAAAGCTCCACTGGCTCATTGTCAATGAGATTGAAGGCGCCCAGTTAACCGGACAGAAGAGCTATGAGGAAATCATGAATCATCTCCAGAAGTCCTATCCCCAGACAGCCATTGTGATGACTTTAGGCAGCGAAGGCGTCTGGTATCGTGATGGTCATCAGGATATCCGCCTAAGTGCTTGCCAGGTATCCAACCTTGTGGATACCACGGCGGCAGGAGATACCTTTGTGGGGTATTTTCTGGAGAGCATTCTGTCCGGCGCCAGAGAACGGGATGCTTTGGTGCGGGCATCGGTGGCCAGCGCTCTTGCTATTGAACGGCTGGGGGCGGCGGAGTCGATTCCCTTAGCCAGCGAGGTGGAAAAGGCGCTGGTATCCGGACGGTACACGGTAGAAACCCTTGGCTAAGCCTTGGGAGATTCCACACAAACAACCAGCAGAAACATTGCGAATGTTTCTGCTGGTTTATTCGTGAACCCGCGCCGGCTCAAGCGTTTAGGAGCTAAGTGGAGAAAGTCCCTATCGATATTGCTCCGGGTTGTTGCATAATCAGAAAAGGCTGTAGCGCAAAGATGCTACAGCCTTTTCTTGAATTCTAGTCAGCTTTGAAAGCAGCGATACTTGATGTCAGCTATTTATACGTTACTTACTTTGGCGGCTGCCTTTTTTTCTTTTATACTGCTGTAAAACGCATAGGCATACATCAGAACAAAGATACTCATCACGACAAGGGTAATGGGACGTCCAAAGAAGGCGACAATGTTGTTGTCGGCCATTTCCATACCGCGGCGGAAGTTCTTTTCCAGCATCGGGCCCAGCACCAGCGCGAGAATCAGCGCGGAGGTGTTAAACTTATACTTTTTAAAGAAATATCCGAAAATGCCACCAAAAATCATGAGGAACATATCCATCAGGTTGCCCTGGTAGGCATAGCATCCTGCAAGTGCCAACATCATGATAAAGGTTCCCAGGATGTGATAAGGAATTTTCAGTATTTGCGCGAACACCTTGGCCACGCCAAAGGAGACGAATATCATCGAAATGTTGGCAAGTATCATTGCGGTAAAAGTGGATGCCAGATAAGCCGGCTGAGCTTTCAGCAAGAGGGGGCCCATCTGCACCCCGTGTATGGCAAGTGCGGTCATCATCATGGCAGCGGCGTTACTGCCTGGGATACCCATGGAAAGGAGCGGAACCATGGCGCCGCCGGTTGCCGCATTATTGGCAGTTTCAGAAGCGCAGATACCATGGGGATCGCCTTTGCCCAGCATGTCAGGGTTGCGGCTGAACTTGGCCTCCAGTGTGTAGGCGAGCCATGAGGCGATGGTGGCGCCCGCACCGGGCATAATACCCACCAGCGTACCCAAAAGGCCGGAGCGGAGGGCAGTCCATTTCAGTTCCCAAAGTTCTTTAAAGCTTGCAAGCTTTGAGAGCTTAGCTTGGTTTTCTTTGCTGAAAGCGCTGCGATCGTCGGGGTTTCTGATTTGGTCAAAAATTTCAACTGCCGCAAAAAGTCCCAGCATAAAGGGAAGCGCCTCAATACCGTCCAGCAACTTGGAACTGCCAAAGGTAAACCGCGGCACCGAAGAAAACCAGTCAAGGCCGACAGTGCCGAGCCACAGCCCCACAATAGCGGAGGCGAAGGTGTTGAGTTTGCGTTTCTTATCCAGGAACACCAGTATACTTAACCCTAAGAAACAAACAGCGAACTGCTCGGAAGAACTAAACTTAAGCGCCAGCTTCATCAAAGGCTGGGTGAGGATAAACATAATAATGGCCGATGCCAATCCTCCGATGCCTGAGCTGACCAGCGCAACGGTCAGCGCCTTGCCGGCTTCTCCTCGTTGTACCATGGGATAACCGTCCAGCACGGTTGCGGCGCTTGAAGGGGTGCCGGGTATTTTAAACAGGATGGCGGTGATACTGCCGCCTGTAATGGCTGAACAGTATACTGCACTTAAAAAGGAAATGGCCACAACAGGGTCCATGCTATAGGTAAAACCGATGCACAGCACAATAGCCATAGTGGCGCTTATACCGGGAAGCGCTCCGAATATAACGCCCAAAATTACGCCGAGCGTAATCCAAAGCAGTACAGCAGGCGAAAAGACCGTTTTAATTCCTAGTAAAAGCAGACTCATATCTGAATCATTTTCCTTTCCGGCAACAGACTGCCCATGCTAAGACCAGAGGTATTCCAGCCATTTCCCAAAATCATAGAGCCGGCCCACGCCACGGGGGACGCTAATGCCAAGACCCCATGTGAAAATGGCGTAAATAGTTATGGTAATAGCAAACGCGCCTAAAAGCGTTTTGAGAGAAAACTTCGCCCCCAGCAGCATCTCCATACCTATGCAAAATAACAATGTCGTCAAAACGAATCCGAGCTTTGGCAAAACAGCAACATAAACAAGCAACCAGGCAAAGGACAGCAGCAAGAGACGGACATTTTTATTTTTCAGCCCAAAAATCTCCCAACTAAATTTACGCTGTTCCTTCGGGAGCTCTTTATAGATACCAACTACCTTGATGCCAAACAAAATGACGGCAATCACCAGCAGCGTCATCGGCCAATATCTGGCCCATATATGGCCTTGCCAGATGGCAATCTGGCTTGAGTAAATGAGCATGGCGATAAAAAACACCAGCATTGCGCCGTTGAATATCAGTTCACCCATTGTGTATCCCCTTTCGTTCCAGCTCTGCTAGCCGACGAAATCATAAAGTCTATTTCATAGGATTTCCTCGGCGGACAATGTGTCCGCCGAGGAGCGAGGAATGAGATCGTGATGACAGCTTCGTTAGATTCTGTCAAGATATGGCATTAAGAGTTCAGCGCCACCGCAGAATCATATGTATTCTTAAATACTTGCGCCAGTTCTTCGGCTGTCCATAAATAATCATTGGTCATACCGTTTGTCGCAAGCCACTCTTTCCATTCTTCGTTTTCGGTGGCAACCTTGTGAACTGCGGCCGCAAAGGCATCAATAGCCGCCTGGGGTGTTCCCTTCATCGCAGTGAACACACGGTAGTAGCCCAGAGTGGTGGTATAGCCTAACTCAGCAGAACAGGGAACATCGGGATAGGCGGGATTCCGCTGGCCGGCCATGACGATAATTGGGGTCAAATCTCCAGATTTGGCGTAGGCGCCGGTATCGGACCAGGTATTGACGCACATGTCAATATCGCCAGCAATTACCGAAATGGTATCTTCGCCCGATTCGGAAGTCACCCATTTTAACTCAATGCCAGCGGCTTTTTCGAATTCGGCGACAATGGCGCCTGAGATTCCGTTGGGCGTGTCAACGGCAATGCTTACTTTACCGGGGTTCGCCTTGCAATAGGCAATCATCTCTTCAGCATTCTTGAAAGGCGCCTTGGGTCCGGCGAAAAACATGCCTTCGGCCATCACCAAACCGGAAACGGGAATCAGTTCGTTCATAAAGTCAAAGTTAAAGTTGCCCTGCGCCGCCGAAATAATGGCCGAGGGTGCCGTAAATTGGAACGCATAGCCATCGTTGGTGGAGTTGTAACTCCAGGTATATCCCGTGACGCCCGAACCACCGGAACGATTGTTGATGCTTATGGCGACGCCCAGCTCTTTTTCCAGGTAAGGGGCAAATTTGCGCAGTGTGGTATCCAGACCACCGCCCTCGCCGGCGGGAACCATAATCTCAATACGGTTTTTGAAAGTCCAGTCCTCGGAGGAGGAAGAGGCGACGGAGGAGGCTGTGCTGGCCGGAGACGACCCTGCCTGTTGGTTTGTACTGCCACCCGAGCAGGCTGTAAGGGACAGGATGAGGGCGAATGCAAGAATGACATAGATGATCTTGACGGCTTTTTTCATATTGATTCAACCTTACCTTTCACTATTTGATCAAAATGTCACCAGTTGATACTTTTAACATTCGTTTCAAGCCTGTGCTGATTTGAAATAATGCTTAGTCTGGCAACTCCAGCTCAACCAGAGGGCGGTGCTGCTGGCATCCGTATAGGTCGGTGTCAAGAAAGTCGCCGGAAGGATGCACGCGGGGAAAAGAGAATTTGATGGCCCGCGCTTTGGGAACCAGATAGCGCCGCATACGCTCCGGCGCTATACCGTATAATTGGGCAACGTGCTCAGCGCTGAGTTGTTCACAGGCGGCGGCTTTGTGATAGCTTTCGTCATCTGCAAACAGTATGTCCAGCGTCAGCATAAACGGGCCGGCGTTCTTTGAGCGGATGAGCTTAGCTAACTGATACAACTTCATAGTGCTTCCTCCTTTAAAGCGACAGATAGCGGATGCGGCAGGTCTCGAGGGGGGCTTCCACCTCTATGACATGATTCAGGCAGAAGCTATAGGTAGCGCCGCCTTGTTGCGTTTGAAGATCGGGCGGTGAAAACGGGAATGCGGCCTGGCTTTGTGCGCCTTCCCATTCCGCAATGGGCACGTGCAGTACCGTATGCCACACGTTGGAAATAATGCCGTCGGCATCCTGCTCGGTGGGCGCCACAATGTCAAACACTACTCCCACGCAGGTCGTATTGGGGTCGGCAGGGTTGCCGTAAACAATGTGACGTAACCGGTATTGGTCAGGGCTGATGCCCATACCGCGCTGAATCTTCTGCTTGGCCTGTTCGATACATTCTGCAAGCCAACTGTCAAACTGTTTTAAAATCAGCGGATCGCTGACACCGGCAATGGACACTCGCCTATAACCCTCAAAACGAACGCCCTCAAGTTTGACGGTATAGGGCATTTTTTCCAACTGGCTGCCGACAATCTTTACGCGGCGGTCGGTTTCCTGTATGTAGACGGCATCCTTTGTAATGACGTTGCGGCCCGGTTCCAGCAGGTAAAACGGATCCGAGTTTTCATACAGCGCATGCGACGCGGCAGATACCGGAGAAACCGCCATATCGCCTGCAGCCGGCTCCAGGCTGGCGGAATCTTCGCGAATCCAGGCCAGCATGCTGCCGTGCCGCTTTTCCAACACAGTCGCCAGTGTGCCACACTCCAGCACCTTGGCCGCGTGCCAGGCGTAACCATTGTCCAGTCCATACATAATGGGAATCGCAGAGTAAATGGAAGTGTCGGTGCAACGCCCGCAGATAACAACCTGAGCGCCGTTGTTGACCGCTTCGATAAACGGCTCCGGGCCGACAACCGAAATGCATCTGGTAAGCGTATCCAGATCCTTCTCTTCAAATTGGGGCGCACCTTCCAAGGGATGTAGCTTTCCGGCTTTCATATAGGCGGCCAGTTGTTCGCGAGTCAGCTCGGTCTTGATTTCCGCCAACTTAAAGTGCAAATTCTGTTCGCTGGCAATTTCACGGACGATATCAACCATCCACGAAACTGCGGGATCAGAGCCTGAAGTTCCGGCAGAGCCGATGAGTACAGGAATCCCGCGGCGGACGCCCTCCACAATCATCAGCTCCAAATCGCGCTTGGCAGCTTTGCGGTTCATACGCGGTATGCCGGTACCGGGATAAAAGGGACCTGAGTCGGACGTTCCGGAATCGCAGCCGATGACGTCCGGATTGTAAGACAGCGCCTGCATAAATGCTTCCTTGTCGAATGAAGAACCCAGCATCCCGGCGGCAGCCAATACACAGACTTCCGATTTGCTTTTCATTGCACACTCCCCCAACATTATTTTGTTATAAATACCATTAATGGAACGCTGAAACAAGTTTTGTGAAATCAAGATAAATCTTTTAAATTATTAAAATTATTTTAGTGGTTATTTATATTCTAGCCTTGACCGCTTCCAATAACAAGCATATAATTATTTCATGCTTTATAAACGATGTTTATAGCAAAATGGACAAAGGAATGGAAAGGCGATATGGATAAAATAGATTGGTTGCTTTTAAAAATATTGCACAAGGAAAAAAGCATGGTCCGAGCATCCGAACAGCTTTTTATCTCTCAGCCCGCTATTTCCTATCGTCTGAAGCGGATGGAAGATCAGTTCGGGCAGGAGCTGTTTGTGCGCAGCAACAAAGGTGTTACACTCACCAGCGCCGGAATGCGACTTTATTCCTTTGCCAATTTGATGATGCAATACGAAGATGAAATCTACTCCGCGGTAAACCGTTCCGATTCGGTACTTTCGGGGACCATTAAAATAGGTACCACCGAGACGTTTTTTGAATCACACCTCAGCGGACAGCTAAAAGAATTTCACGAACGATACCCCAATATCCAAGTATTTGTTCGCATGAGCCCGACGCCGGAGCTGCTCAAGCTGGTGGCTTCCGGAGAGCTGATGATGTGCACCATACGCGGGAAAAGACCGGAGAACGGCAACGCCATCCAGATTTTCGACGAGCCGCTGTTGGTTATATCCTCAGAACCTATCAGCGAAGAAATGATGCGCACCAAGCCCCTGGTGCGCAACATGCCCGGCTCGCCTGCGGTGTATTATGTTGATGAGTGGCTTTCCACACATTTTAGCGAGCCTCCCCCCATGTCCCCCATCACCATTGCGGGCAGTTCGCGCAGCATTGTCAGTCTGGTCAAAACCGGTATAGGATGGGGTGTCATACCAGCATCGCGTTATTATGCGGATAGCGACCGGCTTTACTGCCGGCCCATTTACCGGTTAGACGGCAGCCTTTACAGTTATCAGACATATTTGTATTACACCAACGAAGCCACGCATTTTGACACCTACATGGCCTACATCAGCCATGTGCAGCAGTATTTCCTTGAACATTATACGGACACTTTCGATTACCTAAATTCCAATAACCAATGATACGAGGCAATGATGCCTTGTGCCATTAGCCTGGAGTTTTCAAAGTATCGCCTGTGATGTGCGCCAAAACGGAAACATCCTCCCGCTAGCGCTTCTGTGGGAGGATGGGCAGAAGATTTGAATTGGAAGGTCTTAGACATATGGCGACCAACAACGGAAAGGTGCAAATGCGTTACACCTACCGTATTCTCGGTCAGCTCCGGTAATGTTTTTGAGGAAAACTGCTGGTTTGTGAAAGAAACCTCCGAGTTGGCAGGATACCTACTCGGAGGTTTTAAGAATTTCCAATGTTACCTGGATTTATATTTCATGTGTTATTATTTATCATTTATGCTATACTGAGCCCATGATAAAAGAAAATAAAGGGAGTGAAAAAATGTTTCAGCACAAAGTGGTTGTGATTACAGGCGGTACACATGGCATCGGAAAATGCATCGCCGATGAATTCCGAAATAACGGTGCGAATATCTGTATCATCGACATACACCCCAACGATTATTTTACCGGCGACATTGCCGAAGAAGAAACGCTTCAACGCTTTGCCCAAAAGGTAATTGCAGACTATGGGAAAGTGGACTATCTTATCAACAACGCGCCGCCGCTGATGAAGGGAATCCGCGACTGTTCCTATGAAGAATTTAATTATGCCCTCCGCGTCGGTGTGACCGCGCCGTTTTATCTTTCCAAATTGTTTCTTCCCTATTTTTCACCTGGGGCAGCCATTGTCAATATTTCTTCTTCCCGCGACCGTATGAGCCAGCCGCAAACTGAAAGCTATACGGCGGCCAAGGGCGGTATTGCCGCGCTGACCCATGCGATGGCGGTAAGCCTTGCGGGGAAGGTGCGCGTCAATTCCATTTCCCCCGGATGGATTGATACCAACTTTACGGAATACAGCGGCCCCGACGCATTGCAGCATCCCGCGGGGCGTGTGGGGAATCCGCTGGACATTGCCAATATGGTATTGTTCCTATGCTCCGATAAGGCCAGCTTCATTACCGGGGAGAACATATGCATCGACGGGGGCATGACAAGGCTGATGATCTACCACAATGACTATGGCTGGACGCTGCAGACAGAAAATTAATCAGGGCAACCGTGCACATCATAATAGTGATGTGCTGCTGAAAGCCTCAAAGGTATAACCTTTAAAATATTCTCTGCACCAATATCATATAGGTAATGGTCCCTCCGGCAATGGAAAGCAACATCTGCCGTTTCCAAAGATGCAGTCCCACCACCACCGCAATGGCAATCAGTTCGGGAATTCCATGATTCCCGGCAAGAAGATTAATATCCTTGAGACAGTAGATGACCAGCATTCCAAGAACTGCCGACGGAAGTACGGTTCCCAGATACTGAATAAATTTAGGGGTCGGCTTGTTCGGTGGAAACAGGAAAAAGGGCAGAAATCTGGTCAACACCGTCCCCAAAATCACCATAAGAATGGTGACAATCTGTTGGCCTAAGGTCATGGTCATTGCAACCCACCCACTTTCTCCAAAGGCTTTTGAAGCAGTGCAAGAGCGCCAAGTATCAAGCACATGGACGGAATGATAAAATTGGCACCTCGAAATAGGGTCAGGCAAAGCACCGACAACCCCAATCCTAAAAGGGAGCTGCCATGATGCTTCTCCTTCATCCACTGTTCGAGAAAGAGCACCACAAACAACGCCGTCATGACAAATTCAAGACCTTGGGTATTGAAATGAATCAGCGAGCCGAACAAGCCGCCCATCGTGGCGCCGGCCACCCAATAGAGATGGTTTAACAGGGTGACAAAAAACATATACCAACTTTTGTCCACCCCCACCGGGATATCCGCTGTACAGTTAATGGAAAAGGATTCGTCGCACATTCCAAAAATCAGGTAGTACTTTTTCAGTCCCGGTATGTTATATTTCTCTAACATGGACAATCCATAAAACAGGTGCCGCGCGTTGATCATGAGAGTAAGCAGCAATGCTTTGAGCGGCGCAAAAGGGCCTAACAGCCAACTGACTGTCACAAACTCCGCAGAACCGGCAAAGATGGTCAGACTCATCAGCATCGGGTATAAAAAAGAAAAGCCCGACACGTTCATGTAAATTCCATAGGCTAGTCCTAAAAAGGTAAAGCCGGCCATAATGGGTACCGTCACAGGGAAGGCCGCTTTAAAGGCGTTTTGAATCACTTCTTTTTGATTTATCATCTTCCTCCACCCGCTTTGCCAAACAAATGGAAACCTATCGGTTCCCATTGGATAAAAAGCCCTCACAGTCTGGCAGCAGCCAGACATACGCCTTTGCGATGGGCAGCATCTGCTAAGGCTTGTGAGAGCGTGTATGGGTGTTATTTTAACATGGCTTAGGATATAGTGCAAGCCAACCGGCAAAGTTTGGTAATGGTTTGAGCAGTTGTTTAAGCTTTTGCCTTCTGCGTTAAAATGAATGATTCGAACTGTGACTGAAAATTGTTGGCGGTCTTTCCTTTTGAGTCTGCGTTTGAATAATAGCCATTTACTCTCCGTGACTGTACGTAAAATGGGCAGGGCGTATTCGTACGCCCTGCCCTTCTCTCTTTGACTAAAACTGTTTCAATGATCCGAGATGTGTTGCAAATAGCTCCCGTCTGCCAAGAAAGTCTTAACAGAAATTGCTGATTTTCCTCAAAAACATATGTTATAGAAAATAACGCTTGCTGTGCGTTACAGAGTGTGTGATTGGATAATTAAAAACCCTGATAACCGCGCAGTTATCAGGGTTTTTCTGGTGCCGATGGTGGGACTCGAACCCACACGTAGTCGCCTACAACGGATTTTGAGTCCGCCTCGTCTGCCAATTCCAACACATCGGCAAAATAGAGCACGGCTAAAAATTCACCTTTTTAGCCAGCGCTTTACATTATACTATAGGGATTGCATAAAATCAAGTGTTTTTTGATTCCGTATGCAGGAATTCGTTGGCGTGGAAACTCAAGGTCATCAGGCTATCGGTCAGCTGGACGTCTTCCACCAAAATCTGATCGCGGTAAAGACTGGAAAGGTCGTACTGGGTAAAGTTCCAATAACACTTGACGTTTAAATCGATGAGCTTCTTGACCAGATCCGGCACCGCAGAGGGCGGCACACACAGAACAGCCGCCAGCGGACGGTGTTCCTTACAGAAATCGGTCAGTTCCGAAACATGGCGTACCGTCCAATGATTAATGTTTTTTCCAACGGTGGTGGGGCTTTCGTCAAAAAGAGCCAGCAGCTTAAACCCGCAGGCTTCAAAGTTGACATGGTTGGCAAGAGCCAAGCCCAAGTTTCCCACTCCAACCAGAATGGTGGGAAGGTTGCCGTCCACCGAGAGAATTCTCCCAATTTCCGCCCGCAAAGACGCTACATTGTAACCATAACCCTGCTGCCCGAACCCTCCAAAGCAGTTGAGGTCCTGCCGAATTTGGGAGGCCGTAAAGCCAATCATATCGGCAAATTCCCGAGAGGAAATCCGCTCAACGCCGTTTTTCATCAGCTCGGTCAGCAAGCGGTAATAGCGGGGTAGCCGCCGAACGACGAGGGGCGAAACACCTGGATATTTTGGCAATATTATCACTCCATATGCTTCCTGACAAGAAGAAATTCTAATTTTCATTTTACAGGAAAAGCCTATCAATGTCAATTAAGGCGGAGTGAATATATATCTATCCTTTTCAATAAATTCCATTTGAGCCGTATTGTAAATTGCATAACTAAATATAAAGAATTTATATAGAAAGACAATATAAAAAACAAACCGCAGTATCCCAAAGGATGCTCTCATGTATGACCGGTTGTCAGCTTACGGAAAAAGAGTGAATCCCCAGCCAGATGATTAGCAGAGCGGAGGCAATTTCCAGAAATCTGGAAAAGCGGCCCACCACCAACTTATGCCCCAACTGGCAGCCCATCCCCATAAAGGCAAAGCTGGTCACCGAACAGAAAAACGAAGTGAGCAGAATCGGAAGTCCGGAGATGCCGGCTCCGACGCCAAGTCCTATATTGTTGAGGGCAAGCACCAATCCAACGCCGATGGATTCGGACAGCTCCACTTTTTTGTTGTTGTCTTTATCGACGCACTCCGGGCTGGTGCAGACGCCGTGAAGACTTCCCTCCCTGCGGCGGAAGACCTCCACCAGCATCCAAAGCCCCAACGCCAACAAAATCACTGCCCCAAGGCTTCCGGTCAGCCAGACGGGCAGCACATATCCCAGATGACGGCCCAGCAGCATGGCGGCGGCCGTTCCGACAAAGCAGGTTAGGGAAATGTAAAGATTGGAGAAAAAGTGTATTTCCACCCCTTTCAGCCCAAAGCCGATGCCAATCACAAAGCTGTCGGAAGTAGCGGCAATGCTCAATAACAGTACAGTCAGAATCAGTTCCATCCATTTCCATCCTTCCTTCCCCAAAGATGGGGCTGTTTTTTGCAACAGTCCAGTCTATGGGCAAGGAAACAAAAGGTGCGAAGATGACGGACAAACCAGCGACGGTAATATTTTGAAATTTCCCGTGCAATGCAGAAGTTTGGGCTGTTTTTGGGGACATTGGGAGAAATTCATGCTATACTATAGCAAAATTCTCCTAAGCAGCAGGAGGTGTTAGCATTCATGAGAATGTACGATATTATCCGCCACAAAAGAGATGGTTTGGCTCTTTCCGATGAAGAAATCGCATTCTTTGTGCAGGGATTTACCGACGGCTCCATCCCCGACTATCAGGCTTCCGCCTTACTGATGGCCATTTTTCTGCAGGGGATGAATCCCCGGGAAACCGCAACCCTCACCGACTGTATGGCCAAAAGCGGCGACCGGGTGGACCTCAGCTCCATTCCCGGCATCAAGGTGGACAAACACAGCACCGGCGGCGTGGGGGACAAGACAAGCCTCATCATTGGCCCCATTGTGGCTGCCTGCGGGGTTCCCGTCGCCAAAATGAGCGGACGGGGGCTGGGCCATACTGGCGGGACGGTGGACAAGCTGGAATCCATCCCCGGTTTGCGCACCGCCGTCAACCAGGAGGAATTTTTCCGCATGGTGCGGGAGGCCGGCATCGCCATCATTGGACAGAGCGGCAACATTGCCCCCGCCGACAAAAAGATTTATGCCCTGCGGGACGTGACGGGGACGGTGGAGCACCTTTCCCTGATTGCCTCTTCCATCATGAGCAAGAAGCTGGCAGCCGGCTCCGACGCCATCCTGCTGGATGTCAAAACGGGCAGCGGCGCTTTTATGAAGACGCTGGAGGATTCCATTGCCCTTGCAAAAGCCATGGTGGATATTGGAACTCGCAACGGCAAAAAGACCATGGCTCTCATCACCGACATGGACACTCCCCTGGGTTATGCCATCGGCAACTCGTTGGAGGTCATCGAAGCGGTGGAGACGTTGCAGGGCAAAGGCCCCGGGGATTTGACCACACTCTGTCTGGAGCTGGCGGCCCACATGCTGCTGCTGGCGGAAAAGGGAACCCTGGAGGAGTGCCGGCAGATGGCGCGAAAGGCGGTTGACAGCGGAGAAGCCTTCTGCCGGCTGGTGAAGATGGTTCATGCCCAGGGAGGAGACCCTGCGGTGTTGGAGGATACCGGCCGATTCCCCAAAGCCCCTGTCATAGCTGAATGGAAAGCTCCCCGCAGCGGTTATCTGCGACACATCCGCACCGAAACCTGCGGCATTGCCTCGGTGGTGCTGGGGGCAGGAAGAAGCCGCAAGGAGGATTCTATCGACCACCGGGCAGGAATTTTATTGCGCAAAAAGCCAGGTGACCTGGTTCAGGAAGGAGAAACCCTGGCAGAGCTGCACACCGCCCGGGAAGAACAGCTCCCCGAAGCCATGCAGCTTCTGGAGCAGGCGATGGAGATAGGAACCACGCCTCCCGCCCCTGTTCCCATGGTGTATGCCCGGGTCACCGCCGACGGGGTGGAAATGCTGTAATTTTTTAAAGCGTAAAACAAGAAAACTTGGGAAAATTTGTTGCGTTTTTCTATTCATTCTGCTATGATAGGGAATAATTTTTGAAAGGGGTGTTTTGATGAAGGAGAGAGAGAGTTTCGCTTCACGGTTAGGGTTTGTGCTCATTTCGGCGGGATGCGCCATCGGTCTTGGAAACGTGTGGCGTTTTCCCTACATTGTGGGCCAGTACGGCGGCGCGGCATTTGTCCTCATCTACTTGCTTTTCCTGGTGGCGTTGGGTTTGCCCATTATGACCATGGAGTTTTCGGTGGGGCGGGCCAGCCGCAGCAGCATTGCCACTTCATTTCATCAGTTGGAGCCTGAAGGCAGCAAGTGGCATATTTTCAGCTGGTTCGGCATGGCGGGCAACTATTTGCTGATGATGTTTTACACCACCATATCCGGCTGGATGGTCATCTATTTTGTCAAAATGGCAACCGGCGAATTTCAGGGGCTGGATGCGGACGGCGTGGCCAACGTATTCGTCAATATGACCTCCCATCAGCCGGGGCTAATGCTGTTTTATATGCTGCTGGTGGTGGCGTTCTGCATGGGAGTCTGCGCCATGGGGCTGCAAAACGGCGTGGAAAAAGTCACCAAAGTCATGATGGTTTGCCTGCTCATCATCGTCGTGGTGTTGGCGGTTCGGGCCGTCACCCTGCCGGGTGCGGTAAAAGGGTTGGAATTCTACCTTATGCCTAACTTCCACAACCTGATGTATGATGCCGAAGGTAACTTCCGTTTGGGCGAGGCTATCTTTGCCGCCATGGGACAATCCTTCTTTACCCTTTCTCTGGGAGTGGGCTCCATGGCGATTTTCGGCAGCTACATTGGGAAGGAGCGCCGGCTGCTGGGCGAAGCCCTCAACGTCGGCATTCTGGATACCTTTGTGGCACTGGTGATTGGACTTACCATTTTCCCCGCCGCCTTTGCCTTTGGCGTGAATCCGGGAGAGGGCCCTTCCCTTGTTTTCATCACCCTGCCCAACATTTTCAACGCCATGCCCGGCGGACGACTGTGGGGCAGTCTGTTCTTTGTGTTTATGATGTTTGCGGCGTTCTCCACCGTCATTGCCGTGTTCCAGAACATCATCTCCTTTGCCATGGATAAGTGGAACTGGAGCTTGAAAAAATCGGTGCTGGTCAACTGGATTGCCATTTCTGTGCTGAGCCTGCCCTGCTTGTTGGGCTTTAACGTGTGGTCTCACATCCAGCCTTTGGGTGAAGGCTCCATGATACTGGATTTGGAGGACTTTATCCTGTCCAACAACATCCTTCCGCTTGGTTCTTTGATTTACCTGCTTTTCTGCGTCTCCAAACGGGGATGGGGCTGGGACAATTTTATGGAGGAAGCCAACACCGGAGAAGGTGTGCGTTTCCCCAAAGCGCTGCGGTTCTATATGACATGGATTTTGCCCTTTGTGGTGCTGGCCATCTTTGTGGTGGGCTATATGCAGAAATTTGCGCCCGCCAGCTAAATTCTTGCATTGGCAAAAAAGCGTGTATCCCCGGTGGATACACGCTTTTTTATATGGTTGTGCAACAGCCGCCGGTTCTTCAGATGGGCTTGCGCAAATAACCAATAATGATAAGACCTTAGACTGAAGCGCAAAGTCATGAACCTGTGATGTAACCAGAGCACCGATCCATGCTCTTATGAGTGTATGAGATACCAACGCAAGATTTGCTGTAAAGAAAAGCGAAGAAGCCAAAGGACTTCTTCGCTTTTCCACTATCCGATATAGTTGCGCGGGTTCATAATCTGACCTTTGTACCGCACCTCGAAGTGCAGGTGATTGCCGGTGGCGTTGCCGGTACGTCCCACCGAGGCGATAACATCTCCCTGGTTGACGTACTGCCCCACCGAGACGTGAATGGCGCTGGCGTGGGCGTAAAGGGTGGTGTAGCCGTTGCCGTGGTCGATGATGACGTATCGTCCGTATCCGACACCGCTGTTGACCACACGCACCACCCGGCCTGCCGCTGCGGCAAAGATGGGGGTGCCGGAGGGGCGGGGAATATCCACGCCGGTGTGGCCGGGATAACCGCCCAAACCTACGTTGATGACACCGCCAACCGTGGGCCACATAAAGCCGGAGCTGTTGACGCGAGCGCCGCCGCTGGAAACAATGTTCTGCGGATTGTTGGTGCCCACAATGACTTTTTCGGTGATGGGGGCGCGAATCAGCACCCGGTCCAGAATTTCACGGCTTACCTCCACTCCGTTGACGGTGGAGATGGCAGCGGTCACCCGCTGCAATCCCGGCTCGCCTTTGACGCTGACCATCCGGTAGCCCTTGACGTAGGTGGAGGTTTCCACTTCTTCCACTTCGTAAGGCACTTCTTCTTCATAGACGGTGGTGTAGGTGTTCATCACCGACATAAAGGGGCGGGCCTGGTTCAGCAGCAATTGTTGCCCCGGTAAAAGCCCCGTCTCTTCCAGGAAGGGGTTGAGGGCCACAATGCTGTCGTAAGAAAGTCCGGTTTTGGTGGCAATCAAAGAAGGAGAGTCTCCGTATTCCACGGTATAGATTTCGTCCACCGTTTCATAGGAGCGGATTTTTGCCTTAAGGCTCTTGAAATCCACAATGGAGCCGAGCGGGTACACTCCCGGTTCCACCCGGATGCGCTTGGCAAAGCCGACTTTTTCATCCTCCACGCCGGTGCGGGCATCCTCCAGAATGGATTCCAGCTCTTCAATGAGAGGGCCGCTTTCCCTAACCGCGCCGTAAAAGCGGTCATCTACGTAAAATCCGTACGCGTTGACAATTTTGTCCTGGGAAGTGGCCAAAATGCGGTTGGCCAGCTCTTTCTGGGAAGTGTAGTCTTCTCCCGGCCGGGCTTCCCGGACCACAAAATGAGGGGTTGCAATTAAGGTGCTGGTGTCGGAGGCAATGTAGCGTTTCTTGATGATGCGGGCCGCTTCGTCAAAGTCCGACTCTGTTTCGATAAATCCAATGCGGATATCGTTGTAATACACATCCAGTCCAAAAGGCTGATTGGCTTTTCCGTCGATATACTGGAACAGCAGAATGGCCGCCACAATGGGCACCGCATAGTTGAAGAGGGTGCGCAAAATGGTGAACAGCAGCCGCAAAAAGGTCAGGGCAATTGTAAAATAAGCCTGTATGGGAATTTTCCCGTCTTTTTTGCTGCGTTCAATGACGGGTCGCATCTGGCTGCGCACGGTGCCCAGCCTGACAAAAGGCGTGACCATTCTCTGAATCAGCCTCTTTCGGAAGCTGATCAAAAATTCTTTGGCCTGCTCCAACCGGCGCAAAGACCCTCCGCGCAGGCGTTTGAAAAACCGTCGAATTTGGCGGTGCAATCTCAGCCGCCTGCGCAGCAGAGTAATGCCCAGCACGTACAAATTCTTATAAATCCATATCAGGGTAAAGCGCAAGAGCGAGGGCTTCTGCGCTTTGCCCACCCGGCGAGGTCCGGAAGACGGCTTTTTTCGTGGTGGCTTGCGATGAATGATTTTTGGTTCTTTACCTGGCTGTGCCAAACTATTTCACTCCCTGCGATGATGAAAACTCATCGCTAGTTCCTTGTAAAAACTCTTAGAAAAATAATATCAATTCATTATACTAGTTTTTGGAGAAAAAAGCAAACCGGCCTGGTTGCTCAAAAGTGCTGTGAACAGGGCATTTTCCCCGATTCAAATCCGCATGGAAGGAAGAAAACAGCCATCCATTGTAGGGACGGCTGTTTTCTGCAGTCGGGAATCGGGTTACCGAATGGTGTCTTCGGTAATTTCTTCTATTTTGCGGAACTTTTTCCGCTCGCCCAATATTCTGGTGCGAATGTTTTCAAAGGAAATGTAGATGCAGGGCACTACAAACAAAGTGACCAAAGTCGAGAAGGTCAGTCCGAACACCATGACGGTTGCCAAAGGCTGCATCACTTCGGAGCCTTCCTGGCTGCTGAACATCATGGGAATCAGTCCCAGCACCGTGGTCAGGGTGGTCATCAGGATGGGCCGCAGGCGAACCGGGCAACCTTCCTGAATGGCCGTCAGCAAAGACATTCCTTTGCCCCGCAGCAGGTTGACGTAGTCCACCAGCACGATGCCGTTGTTGATGACCACGCCGATGAGCACCACAATGCCCAACGCCGCCGTAATGCCGAAGGTATGGCCGGTGATCAACAGCCCCAGCACACCGGAAGAAAGGGCGACCGGCACGGCAAACATGATGATAAAGGGATAAAACAGGGATTCAAATTCGGCGGCCATGATGGCGTACACCACAAAGAGAGCCACCACGGCGGCGTAAATCAGGTGGGCGATTTCCTCGTCCATAAACTGGTTGCTACCGGAATCTTCAATGGTAACGCCCTGGGGCAGGATGTACTCCTGGGCAATCTTCTTTTCAATATCCCGGGTGACGGAGCCCATATCCCGGCCTCCCAGATACCCGTTGAGGGTGACGTAAGTCCGCTGATTGAGCCGGGAGATGGAGATGGGCGACTGGACGATTTCCACCGAGGCCACTTCCCGCAGGGGAATGGTGACTCCCATGGGGGTGGGGATGAGGAGGGTTTCCAGCTGTTTGAGGTTTTCCACGGCGTCGGTTCCCTTGGTGACCCGCACGTCGATTTCATCCCCCGCCACCTTAAAGACGGTGGCTTTATTGCCCGACACCGCGTTGTTGACGGTGGCCATGATGCTTTGCGCGGTCAGACCAAAGGAGGATGCCCGCAGGCGGTCTACGGTGATCACTGCCTGAGGAAGGGTTTCGTCCACCGAGTGGGAAATATCCCGCAGGCCTTCCACATTGCCGCGCAGCAGTTCCACCAGATCGTTGGCCACTTCGATAAGCTGGTCGACGTCGTCTCCCACAATGTTGTACTGAATATCCGCGGTGGAGGACATTCCCATCATATTGGTCATCATGGAGGTGACGGCTTCCACCTTTATTTCGGCGCCGGCAATGTCCGCTACGCTTTTGCGGATAGCGTCGGCAATTTCCATGGAAGAACGGTCCCGCTCCTTCATGGGGGTCAGAGCCACCGTGATGGAGGCCGCATTGCTGGAGGTGCTCAGCATGCTGGTTCCTCCGATGCTGGTGGAAATGTTTTCAATTTCCGGAATCGCTTCCAGCCGGTTCAATACCTGCATGGTGACCGCCTGGGTCCGGTCCAACACCGCGCCGGAAGGCAGCGAGATGTCGATGTTAATCTGCCCCTGGTCGGCGGCGGGAAGAAACTCCATGCCCACCACCAGGATGGAACCGAGGGATGCGATGGTAAAGATACAGGCGACAATGATGACGACGGCTTTATGGCTGGTAGCCCATTTGAGGGCACTGCGATAGCGCTTATTCAGAGCCTCAATGGCATTAGCCCAGGCGTTCAAAATCGGGTCCAGCATGGTTTTCTTTTCCCGCGTATCCTTGGGAGGCGTAAGGAACAGGGAACAGGCCAACGGCACAAAGGTCAAAGCCACCAAAAGGGAAGCTCCCAGGGAGAAGGAAACGGAAAGGGCCAGGTCGTTAAACACCTGGGCAATCAAGCCGCCGATCCAGGCCACCGGCACAAAAACCGAAACGGTGGTGAGGGTGGAGGCGACAATGGACATGGAAACTTCCCGGGCGCCGTTAATGGAGGCCTTTACCCGACCTTCTCCCCGCTCCATCCGGCGGAAGATGGCTTCCAACACCACGATGGAGTTGTCCACCAGCATACCGACGCCCAGAGCCATGCCGCCCAGGGACATCATGTTCAAGGTCATATTGGCGAAGTACATAAAGGAGAAGGTGATGATGATGGAAAGAGGAATGGAGGCACCTACCACCAGGGTGGCCCGCAGGTTACGCAAAAAGATGTAGAGAACGATAATCGCCAAAATGGTGCCGCTGACTGCGTTGTCCGCCACCGAACGGATGGAAAGGTTGATGTAGTCGGCAGGGTCCAGCACCACTTGAATTTCCAGCTCGGGGAACTCCTTGATGATGCGGTCCAATTCCTTCCTCACGGCCTTGGAAACGTTGACCGTATTGGCGTTGCTCTGCTTTTGGATGGTAAGGGTGATGGCGGGGTCGCCGTTCAGGTAAGAATAGGAGGATCTGTCTTTATAGACCTCCCGTACCTGCGCAATATCCCGCAGGTACACCACGCCGCCGGTGGGAGTAGTGATGGGCAGATTGCGGATATCCTCCAAATCGCCGAACTCGGCGTCCACTTTAATGGTGAGGTTTTGCCCGGCTTCCTCCACCGAGCCGCTGGGGGCGGAGGAGTTTTCGGAAGCCAGGAGCTGCACAATCTGCATTTCCGAAATGCCAAAACCCCGAATGCGGTCCTGCATCAGCTCTACCACAATTTCTTTTTCCCGGCCACCTGCAATATTGACCGAGGCCACCCCCGCCTGCCGTTCCAGGCGGCCTTGAATCTGGTCCTCCACTTTGGTGCGCAGCGCCACCAAATCGTCTGTTTCGGAAGAAATGGACAGGTAAATGGCGGACATCTGGTTGACATCCATCTTTATGACGGTGGGCTCGGAAGCGTCGTCCGGCAGGAAGCTTTTGACAAGGTCTACGGCTTCCCGCATGTCGATGGCCGCCATATTGATATCGATATCGGTATTGAATTGCGCCACCACGATACTGGAGCCTTCCGAGGAGATGGAGCTGAGGTCATCGAGGCCCTTCACGGTGGCAAGAGCTTGCTCAATGGGCTCGGTGACCAGCTTTTGGATCTGGTCGGGAGAAGCACCTTGGTACGTGGTGTAGACAAGTGCTACTGGAATGTTCATGTTGGGCAGCAGGTCCATCTGGAGGTTTAAAAGGCTCATGAAACCAAATGCCACCAAAATCAACATGACCATCAAGGTAGTGACTGGACGCTTGACGGATAGTTTGGTCATAAATTAGCTCCGTTCCAAATTTATTTAAAAAACGGCAGGAGAAAGAAGGAATTTATCCGTTCACACGCTGGCCGTTGCGCGCCACCACGTTGACCGGCATCTCGTTGTAGAGGTATTCCTGACCTACTACAATCACCTCGTCCTGTTCCGTGACGCCGCTTAGAATTTCAATTTGCTTGCCGTTGGAAAGCCCGGTCTCCACAATCGTCTTGACAGCCTTGCCGTCCCGCACCACGTAGACAAACTGGTTGTTTTCGTCGCTGAGCACCACGTTTTTGTCCACCACAAAGGTGTTGGACTTTTCGGCTTCCACAAAGGTGACGTGGGCGAACATACCCGGCTTAATCAAGTGGTCCGGGTTGGGAAGCTCTACCTTAACGGTATAGGTTCCGGTCATGCCCGCAGACGGGGAAACGGCTTTAACTGTGCCGGTCAGAGTGGAGTTATCTTCCAAAGCTTGGATGGTTACGCTGACTGTATCGCCGGGGAACACCTTGTTGATTAAGGTCTCGGAAATTCCCACCTGTACCACCACCGGGTCCATCTGGATGATGGTGAAGGGTACGCTTGCCTGCGAGACCATCTGTCCCACTTCCACATTCCGGGCGCTGACAACGCCGGAAATGGGGCTGGTGATGATGGCTCGATTCAGATTGTTCTTTGCAATGGAAAGCTGAAGCTGGGTGGAGGCCAGTTGAGCTTGCGCGGAACGAAGCCCAAACTCTGCCTGCTTGGCTGCACGCTCTTTGCTTTCCTCCGCCAGCTCCTGGTAGGTTTCATAAGTTTCCAGAGCGGTGTCGTAAGCGGTATCCGCCTGCCCTCGACCGATTCCCGCCAGCTTGTAGGCGTTTTCCGCCTGGGTGAGGGCATTTTCCGCCTGCAGTACCGCGCTTTGAGCCGTAGCAACCGCGCTTTTCAGCTCCTGATACTTCATCGCCAGCTCCGGATCGTAGACGCTGGGATTGGCATCGTTTTTGATATACATATCCCTGTCATAACTATCGATAAAAGTCTGCAAAGCGGCGCGGGCGGCGCTTTCCATTTCTTCCGCGCGCTCCAGAGCATTTTCGGCGGCGTCCCGGGCTTTGCTTGCCTGATAACGGCTTTCGTTGGCGTTGCGGGAAGCAAACCCCGCCTGGTCGACGCCGCTTTGGTATTGCAGCTCGGTCAGGCGCTGCTGGGCGCTGCCTTCCACCGCCAGCTCCAAGGCGTATTGCGCCGATTCCACGCCGATGTTTTGGGCTTCCAAAGCGGCCTGCAGCTGCTTGACCTGATTTTCAATATCCTCAGCGTCCACAGTAAATAAAACGTCACCTTCTTCCACCCGGTCACCCAGTTCAAAGTTGACGCTTGTCACTTCCGCCGCCAGCAGGCTGGCAATATTTACCGTTTTGTTGGGCTGCACCTGCCCTATGTAAGTAAGCTCGCTGCGGATGGTGTCTTTTTCCAGCAGTAACGTTTCAACCGGAGTAGCTGTCACTTCCGTCGAATCGTTTTCGGTCGCAGCGTTGGCTGACATACAACCGGATAAGGTTAGTGCTACCGCTGTACCCAGCGCAAGCACCTGAGATAACCTTCGTTTTATCATTCAAATGGTCCCTCCCAATGAGAATAGGCAATTAAACACTAGTATAGTATGGCTCCTGTACCCTGTCAACACGCTAAACGGCTCCGGAAACTATTTCTGGACACATTCCGCAAGCTGTCTGGCAAAAGGTTGTCTTGATGCGGAATATCATTATTTTATAGAATAATTATAAAGGATTTATGAACGTTCCACCATAAAATATAAAATCTTTTTCTGGACTACCCCCTTGACAACGACGGTGCAAAATGATATATTGTTAAAGCTGTTTGATGCGCTTGTAGCTCAGCTGGATAGAGTGTCTGACTACGAATCAGAAGGTCAGGGGTTCGAGTCCCTTCAAGCGCGCCACGACGAAAAGCCTGCTTCTTAATGTAGGCTTTTCGTCTTTTTTATTGTTTTCATCCATTTGAATAAATTCATGGCCGCTCCTCTGCTGCCTAATAAGTGTTACGCAGAGCTAACCTAATCAATCCAATAGGTATTAATCTGATAAAACAAGTTATGTGAGTTTTACTGATAGCAATACCTTGCTATAATAGGTTACAGAGGAGGTCTGAAAGTTGGGAACCAAAAAGAATATTTACAAAAAGTTATTCAGTTCGACATTCTACTTGAGTGCATTTACATTTGGAGGGGGCTATGTCATCATCCCTCTCATGAAAAAGAAGTTTGTGGATGATCTCCACTGGCTTGAGGAAGATGAGATGCTTAATTTAGTAGCCATTGCCCAATCATCCCCGGGGCCGGTTGCGGTGAACGCTTCCATATTATTGGGTTACCGTGTCGCCGGACTGGTAGGGGCTATAGTTACAATTTTTGGCACCATTTTGCCTCCACTACTCATCATCTCAGCCATTTCGTTTTTTTATACAGCGTTCCGCGATAACATCGTTGTAAATGCCGTATTTAAAGGTATGCGGGCTGGGATTGCAGCCGTAATCGCTGATGTTGTAATGAATCTTGGCGGAAATGTATGCAAAGAAAAAGATATCGTGTCTATATTGGTTATGTTGGGCGCCTTTTCCGCTACCTTTTTCTTTAAAATCAATGTCATGTATATCATCTTGGTTTGCGGTTTCATCGGGGCATTAAGGGTATTGATGCAACCAAAAACCGGGCCCAAAGAAGGTGTTGAAGAGTGATATTACTACAGCTTTTCTGGAGCTTTTTTCAAATAGGGCTATTTAGCATTGGTGGCGGTATGGCCGCTATCCCCCTTATACAACACCAAGTGGTTGATTTACGTCATTGGCTTACCCTTACCGAGTTTACCGATTTAATCACCATCGCAGAAATGACACCAGGGCCGATTGGGATTAATTCTGCCACTTTTGTCGGTATCAGGATTGCGGGGATTGCAGGGGCTTTAACTGCCACCTTTGGATTTATTCTTCCTCCCTGTGTGATTGTATCATTCTTGGCTTGGGTCTATTTCAAATACAAAGGACTGAAAGTCATGCAGGGAGTGCTTTCCGGTCTAAGACCTGCAGTGGTAGCTTTAATCGCTTCCGCGGGGCTATCCATCTTTTCATTGGCAATATGGGGAGAAGCGGGATTTTTCAGTGCTCAATCGTTCAACTTTATTTCGCTTATACTGTTTTGTTTAGCGGTTTTCATCCTGCGCAAATGGAAGCTTAACCCCATTTTTGTCATACTTGGATGTGGTGTTGCAGGCGGGGCAATTTTTTTATTGATTTAAAGCTCACAGTTTTTCACCTTTTTCCCTGGACTAGGCAGACTACTTTCGGTGGGTACTGAACGCCTTGAAACTGGCATTGACAATTCCATGATTTGGAGTATACTGATAGCGAATTGAATACGCATTTAAGTGCCATCGTTTCCGCATGGGAATCAATGGAGAATAGTGAACCCGCAAGGAACCGGGACGGTACCGCCACTGTATGCGTGGAGGCTGTGCACGTGACGAAAGTCGGCCATTGGGTATTTCCCGAGAAGGCTGGTGGACAAGCCGTTGATACGCGAGTCAGGAGACCTGCTTAAATGCTTTGCTTATGGATTCCCGGGCATGGAGGAATAGGCACACATTGTGTCGCAGGAAATCGGCTGCGGCAGTCAAAACTGACTGCCGCAGCCTTTCATTTTATCCACTAAGCCCCCCTAATCCTCGGGCTGGTTGCCTGTGGCTCCCCGGCCGCAGGAAAACAACTTTGATGTGGATGAAACCTTCCTAGCTTTTTTGGCAAAACAAAAGCGAAGCGATATTCCTGCGGAAAGGAGCAGCCATGGCAAAAAACATTATGATTCAGGGGACCATGTCCAACGCAGGCAAAAGCCTGCTGGCGGCGGGGCTCTGCCGCATTTTCAAACAGGACGGCTATCGGGTCGCTCCCTTCAAAAGCCAAAACATGGCGCTTAACTCCTTCATCACCCGGGACGGCGGGGAAATGGGACGGGCGCAAGTGGTCCAGGCAGAGGCGGCCGGCATTCAACCGGATGTTAGGATGAATCCCATTTTGCTAAAGCCCACCACCGACATCGGCAGCCAGGTGATTGTCAACGGCCGGGTTCAGGGCAATATGGGAGCCATGGAGTATTCCTTCAGAAAAAAAGAGTATCTTCCCACCGTGCTGGAGGCGTATCGCAGCCTTGCGGCCGAATACGACATCATTGTCATTGAAGGCGCCGGCAGTCCCGCGGAGATTAATCTCAGGAAAGATGATATTGTAAACATGGGCCTTGCGAAGTTGGTGGATGCTCCGGTACTGTTGGTGGGCGACATTGACCGAGGAGGGGTGTTCGCCCAGCTTTACGGGACCATTTCGCTGTTGGAACCGGAAGAACGCCGGCGCGTCAAAGGGACCATCATCAACAAGTTTCGGGGGGACCGAAGCATCCTGGAACCCGGCCTGAACACGTTGGAAGAACTGTGTGGTGTTCCTGTCGTCGGCGTTGTCCCTTACACCCATGTGGATATTGACGACGAAGACAGCCTCTCCGAGCGGTTGGACAGACCCACTACCCGCAAACTGATTGATATTGCCGTCATTCGCTTGCCCTACATTTCCAACTTTACCGATTTTGGCCCCTTTGAGCGTTACGGCAATGTCTCGTTGCGTTATGTGGACCATGTGAAGGACCTTCATCAGCCGGATATGATTATTCTTCCCGGCACCAAAAGCACCATGGCGGACCTTTTGTGGCTTCGTCAATGCGGGTTGGAGTCCGCCGTCCAAAAGGCAGCCGCCTCCGGGGCACTGGTGTTTGGCGTGTGCGGTGGATTCCAGATGCTGGGGCGCAAGATTTCCGACCCCCAGCAGGTAGAGGCTGCAGGCATTGCCGAAATGCGGGGCATGGGCCTGTTGGAGATGGACACCATTTTCCACCCGGAAAAGGTGCAGACCCAGACCAAAGGGGTGTTCGAGGGAATCGACGGTCTGTTGGCGGGCCTTAACGGAAAACAATACGAGGGATATGAGATTCACATGGGACGCAGTGAAGAAAAACTGCCCGCCCTGGTGGGGACGGGGAATGTGTACGGCAGCTATATTCACGGCATTTTTGATGCCCCTGAAATCTGCAACGCCATTTTAAAAGCAATTTGCCGCCAAAGAGGCATCGACTTTAGCCTGCTGGAAACTTTGGACAGTCGGGAATACAAGAATCGCCAGTATGATTTGCTGGCCGATGTGGTGCGAAGCAGCCTGGATATGGATTATATTTACCGAGTTTTGAATCGAGAAGTTTGAAAGATAGCCGTAAGCCTTTCGATAACTCCGCCCATCAGATTCCGACGAGCAACCGCAGACCAGTTGCTCCAGCTCAGCGTCGATAAAAGACTCCACTTCCCAAGAAAGATGTACATGCTGGTCTGCCTTATGAATACACACCCACAAAGTAAACAATCCGGTTGTTGCTCACATATTCCAGCGGTTCCACAAATCAAAAGAATCAGTTCAAGTTCCGAAGCATTGGTCCCTAGTCTGCAGAAATTGCCCTAACAGCAGCCCCGGTTGTTGTTAACGGGAAGAAGTCCAAAGCTAGAACTAATTATAAAGGCGATTTGCCCTGATAGTGGGGTTGCACTTTAACTTGCAAAATCTTGCTGACCGTCGGCGCAATATCTAATATATGCCATCCCTCTTTCTCGCAATTATTTTGAAACATACTGCCATAACAATAAATCGGAATCGTCATAACATAAGGATTATCTGGATCATTATGCTTTTTTTCAAAACCACCATGATCGGAGAGCACAATCATCTGTTGGCCGGGTTGTAAGGCTTCAAACAGCATTTCAAGACAATTTCCGGCACAGTGCAACGCTTTCAAGTAAGGATCGCTCATCCAACCCTCAGAAGGTTAGGTTCGAGTCCCTTCAAGCACTGCGACGAAAAGTCTGCTTGATGCAGGCTTTTCGTCGCTATTAATTTTTTAAAAAAATGAGCGCCCTATCCATTCCATCAATTCATGGCTCCCGTGACTCTACTGGTGTTTCCAATCCATACAGCAACTACGAGAACACAATCGTCCGTGAACACCTTAGACAGACTGGCATATCATAAAGTATGGTCCCGGGAATGGAATGAAGGGGACAAAAGGAGGGGGTCAATGAACGCCTCTTTTCTGAATGGATTAAGCGGTACTATTGTGACGCCTTGGATCCCTTCTTATCACGAAGATCGGCAAAACTTTAACCATGCTGTGCAGCAATATCCTCTCATTATTAATTACTGCCGCTCAGCAAGGGATGTGTCTAACGCCGTGAGATGGGCAAGGCGCAACCAAATGGCGCTGCGAATCCGTAATGGTGGCCATAATTACGAGGGGTATTCCAATGGAAACGGTGTCCTCATCATTGATATCAGTGAAATGAAAGGGATAGAACTGGATGAACGGTCCCATACTGTGCGAGTGCAGGGCGGCGCGACCAATCGTGAATTATACGAGTACGTAGCATCCAGAGGTTATCCCTTTCCGGGCGGTACTTGTCCGACGGTAGGTGTCTGCGGTTATGCCCTAAGCGGGGGATGGGGGCTTTCCTGCCGCTACTTTGGCTTGGGATGCGACAGCATAGAGGAAATTGAACTGGTGAATCATGAGGGCCAGATTATCAAGGCAAACAGCAGACTCAATGACGATTTATTCTGGGCTTGTCGTGGCGCGGGAGGAGGAAATTTTGGCGTTGTGGTTTCCATTACCTTCCGACTGCCCCCACGTATCCGACATGTAACAATAATTGAGATTGACTATCTACACGTCGATGCCAAGACACAGGAGCTGTTTTTGCAAACATGGCAGAAATGGCTCTGTCATGCGGATCAACGCCTTACCCTGTTATCGAGAATTTACAATTCCGATGCAGACGGCCTGTCCATGCTGGTAAGAGGCATTTTCTACGGCGAGCCGGAGGAAGCGATTTGTCTGGTCTGCGACTTTTTAAACCTACCTGGAGCGGTTTCCAGTATCCAGTATGTAACCTTTTTAGAAGCTGTCACCATAATTGGCAGCGCGTATCCTGCCTTTGAAAAGTTTTATTCCGCCAGCCGATTTGTTTACAGGCTGTTCAGTCCCTGTGAAATCAGCGATATCGTAGAGCTGATTCAACATCGACCAGAGGGTTCTGTTTATGCGGGGCTGTCCATGTATGCACTGGGCGGAAAGGTAGCGGAAGTAAGTGTAGACAGTACCGCGTTCTTCCATCGGGATGCACATTATATCATATGGATTGAGACCATCTTCGAGGACGATCGTTTTGCTTGGTTCAATTCTGCCTGGATCCGGCGGCAGTTTCAGCGTCTTGCGCCGCTAACAACAGGTTCCTACGTGAATTTTCCTTATGCCGGCCTTTGCCGCTATAAGGACGAATATTACGGGTGTCATGTGGAGCGTCTTGAGCAAATCAAGCAAAAATATGATCCTTGCAATGTGTTTGCGTTTCCTCAGGGATTGATGAGCTGCGAAAAATGCAGTATCGGTCGTATGAAACCGGCAGAAGGGCACATCTTACGCGACACTGAGGAGTTGCCAGAGCAAGTGCCGAAGGAACATAAAAACTATCGGGGGTTCCGGTATATTCATCCCGGGACATGAATCTTTCAGGCTTATCAAAGTTGTGGCTCGAATTTAAAGATAAGTTAAATAACTTAGACAATACCAAACTCTGTTGGAACAGGCCCCTCGCCTTAAAGGCGAGGGGCCTGTTTCGCGCATGCATTCTTTTTCAAACAATGATATCAGGGCCTCCAAAATTCATATCAGGGGGAACGCCGTTCATGAAACGCCAATACATTTGAGTTTTTAAAATAGCTGGTTCGGACATAAAATTGATGTTTCATATCAAAAAAAACATGTTTGGTGCAATAGAAATCATTTTTAGAAAATTTTTGATAAATTAAGATAGAGAACTTTTACCGGAAGAGCGTTAAACACCCAAAAAGCAACAGGCGATCTTCCGCTTTTAACAAAAATTGAGGTGTTCCCTATTATGCTGCAAACTTTTGTTGCAATCGCCGCGGTTATCGCCATTTGGACAACATCCACCCAGCGCAAACTGGTGGTGCTGGATGAGAATGTCGGCAATGCCATGAATCAAATCGGGGTGCAGCTATCCGGCCGCTTTGATGCTCTAACGGCTCTGTTGGACCTGACCAAAGGTTACGCCGGGCACGAAAGCGAAACACTGCTGGAAACCGTCAAATCCGGAAGAAGCGCCGTTACGGCAACATCCACCCCCGAGGATGTACTGCGCCAGGAACAGGTGATTGCCGATGCTCTGAAGGAAATTATCATGGTAGCGGAACAGTATCCCGAAATGAAGGCAAATCAAACCTATCTGAAAACCATGAACGCGGTGGCTACTTTTGAAACCATGGTGCGGACCAGCTGCCTGATTTACAACGACAGCGTCGCCAAACTTAACCGCGAAATCCGCACCTTCCCCACCTGTCTGGTTGTCGGGATGTTGGGCTTCCAGCAAAAGCAGTATTTAGTAGAAGAAGACCACAAGCCGGATATGTCCGATATGATATTCGAGCAACGGTTCAGCGGCAACATGTAGCGAGGTGAAAAGGAGTAAAAGATAAGTTTGCATCGACTTCCCCTCCCCCATTGGCGGAGGTAAGGTCGTCATTGCTTCCTTATCGCTCCAAAAAATAGAGCCATTTCCCATTCAAAAGTAAGCACGAAACCACAATCCGAGAAGGAGGAATCACCCCGTGAGCAAGCGCTTGTTCAGCATTCTTCTTGCCCTGTGCATGGTGGCGACAATGCTGCCAATCCCCGCCCTGGCGGAAGAAACCGACCCACCAATGGAAGAAAGCCAAGAAATCATCACTGCCTTTGCGCCGCTGGAAGAAACCGAAATTACCGTGGCGCCGGGCACATCCCTGGAGGATTTGGATTTGC
>ENA-OWPA01000559-OWPA01000559.1-bioreactor-metagenome-genome-assembly--contig:-NODE-559-length-45931-cov-6.978671_pt1 | contig 45931 bp, 34 predicted proteins | sample MGYA00238139_ERZ651803 | MGnify/ENA primary metagenome ERZ651803 (study PRJEB26909, sample SAMN07631231) | bioreactor metagenome | isolation source: Switchgrass digestor | place: USA: Dartmouth...
TGCTTCTGGTCTTTCTAACACTTCCATACCCTCTATATTGTTTAATTTCTGTTCGTTCTGTAATTTTCTTTCTGATAATTTATCTCGCTGTTCAAGGAAACGGGATAAGGTATCCAGCAGACCTGCCTGGTATATCGCAGAAGTGCTCGACAGCTCGTCATTGGATATTTTTTCCAGAAGATCCCTGGTCTGAGTAATACTTTTATTAATCTCCTGCAGCTCTTTCTTTGCGTTCTGTAGATCTTTATCGAGTAATTCTCTTGCTCTCTCATACTGCTCCTCTGTCTTCTCCTCAAACTGAGTAATAAGCTTGTTTAATAAAACCACTCCCTGCTGAGGTTCACTGGTTTCAAGGGTAATCTGCAAAATGTTAGTTTTTTCAACAGGTGTAATATTCAGCACACCAGCATTAATTTCAGATCCCCATGCCTCTTCCTGAAAGTCGCTACTGAGCAGTATCTCTCTAGCAGTTTCAGGTGTCATCAACTGTTTTCCACTCTCCGGATCTACAGCGTAATTACCCAGTGATATCTTAGCCTTGACCTGATATACAGGTGTAATGGCAAAAGATATTACAGTACCTATTATTAATGAAACTAAAAAAATCCCCAACACTAGTTTTCGATAGTTCCACAGAACAAGAATTAAATCTCTCAGGTCAATTTCATCATCATAATATTCTCTAGAGGGAGTGGTTGATGTATTATTAGAGTTATCGCTATCCATGGATTATCCTCCTCATGAATCACTATAAACTATCAACAAATATTTTTCATATCTATATTACAATTCACTGGTATTCAGAATCAGTATATAGAAGTTCACTTATTTAAAAATGAACGTTTTGCACATATTTTTCTATAATTCTACAAAAAAATAGCAATCCCTCCCTAAATAAATAACACCCCTTAAGGGTATACCATTTTATACCCCGAACATCAATAAATACCATCAATTACAAAACACAGCTAACAGGAATATAAACCTATAACAAGAATAATACAAGTGTAATATACTACTGAAATGCATAGTCATACCATAATCGGTCACTCCGAGTAAAAATAACAATCGTTTAGGTAACCGGAGATGTAGGTTTTTAGCCATATTTAATTATATCATGGCGAATATACCAGTATAATAAAGAAGAGTGCCGTTATACCATGGCAGCACCTAATAAAATTAGCCTAGAATTTGTTTTTATATTATATTAAATCCCGGAGGGATTATTTTGCAGATCCTTATCGTTGATGATGAAAAAGCTTTGGTAAAGGGGCTGAAATACACCCTGGAAAAGGAAGGGTTCAAGGTCAAAGCCGCCTATGATGGCCAGGAGGCCTTGGATTTTCTGCAGAGCAGCAAAGTTGATCTCATTATCCTTGATTTGATGCTGCCAAAAGTTGACGGTTTGGAGGTCTGCAGGCGTATCAGGCAGCAGGGCAACAATACCCCCATCATCATGCTGACAGCTAAGGGGGATGATGTTGATAAGATTATCGGGCTGGAACTGGGTGCAGATGACTATGTAGCAAAACCCTTTAACCCCAGGGAATTGGTTGCCAGAATACGGGCTGTCTTGCGCCGGACGTCAAATAATATCCAAAGCGGAGTAATGACCTTCGGGGAACTTGTTATCGACCCTGATCGCCGCATAGTAAAAGTGAATGGTCAAACAGTAGAACTCTCAGTGCGTGAATTTGATCTGATCGTCACCATGGCCCGCCGTCCGGGGTTTACCTTTACCAGGGAAATGCTCCTGGAGCAGGTCTGGGGCCATGACTATTTCGGTGATCCACGGGTGGTTGATGTTTACATCAGGCGGGTACGGGAAAAGATTGAACCAGACCCAGCTCATCCGCGCTGGCTGATCACCAGATGGGGAGTAGGCTATGCCTTTGAAGCTTAAGCGAAAAAACTTACATAAAGCTCACATAAAACCATTGATCAGGATCCGCACAAAACTGGCATTAACCTACCTGTTGGTGGTCGCTGTCATTCTGTTGATCATGAACAGCCAGGTCATCCGCGCTCTGGAGAACAACTACCTTGAGGAAGAGGCCGCTAAAACCCTGGCCAATGCCAATATTATCGCCCTGGCAGGGCAAAACATTTTACTGCGCGGTGACCCCAATTCCTCTGCATTCATCCGTTCCTATAGCGAGGAGATGGAGGCCAGGATCCTGGTAATTAACAGGAACAAGCTTGTCACTGCTGATTCCTTTGACGAAAATTGGCTGATAGGCCAAACCTTAACCTATGAAGAGGTTGATGCAGCCTTAAAAGGAGAAGAACGGACCAGTGTGTACAGGCTGAAAAGCGGTGAACGGGTTCTTTACGCTATTACTCCGGTGATCCGTGAAGAAAAAATAGTTGGTGCCGTCATGCTGGTAACCAATTTGGAGGATATATACACAAACCTGGAAGAGATCAGGCGGTTGATGCTGATTTATTCTATAGCCGGTGGTGTTTTAGCTCTACTGGCCAGCCTGATTCTAGCAAATCAATTGGCCAATCCGGTTAATAAACTGGCAGCTGCAGTGCGCATGGTTACTGAGGGGCATCTCAACCAGCGGGTGAAGCTCAAAAGTAGAGATGAAATCGGACTACTGGCTGAGGATTTCAATGAAATGGCTGCCAGACTGGAAGAAACTGACCGCACTTTACGTAATTTTATGGCAGATGCCTCCCATGAACTAAAAACACCCCTCAGCTCCATTAAGGTTCTCTCCCAATCTCTGCTGGACAGCAATGAGCAGGATCCAGCGGTATACCGGGATTTTTTACAAGATATCAGCTCAGAGGTGGACCGCATGGCTGCTCTGGTTAACGATATGTTACAGCTGACAAAACTGCAGGACACTGACCGCCCTATCAAACTCAGCAACCTACATGTAGGAGAACAGATTAAACATATCAAAGCTTTGGTTCAGGGGGATGCACAGAAGAAAGGGATCAGCATACATGTGAATGTGGGAACAGGCGGTGATCTTGCCTGGCCCTTGAACCAGGACCTTTTCACCTGCATTTTGCTCAACCTGGTCAGCAATGCCATACGCTTTACCCCTGAAGGAGGGAAAATATTTATTACTGCATATGAAGAAGGGGAATCCCTGGTGCTGAAGGTACAGGATACAGGGATCGGCATCTCCCCTGAAGATCTTCCCTATATATTTGATAGGTTTTACAGGGTTGATTCTGACCGCAACCGGGAAACCGGCGGAACAGGGCTTGGCCTGGCTATTACACGCCAGGCCGTACTGCGCCACGGCGGGACAATCAGTGTTGACAGCACCCCTGGAGAGGGAACAACCTTTGAAGTCAGGTTCCCCTTGATATCTGGGGATCATTTGTAATAAAAATGTAACATTCTCTGACAATGCTGAAACATTTTCCTGTTATATTATTTTCAGAGTATTATAGGGATCTTTGAAACAAAGGAGGATAACCCGAATGTTGAAACGACCTCTGGCCTGGAAATTAGGGATGGGTTTGTTTGTTGTGGCACTGACAGTCCTGTTGACCCTTACAGGCTGTTGGGATCAGGAAAAGGCCCAGCAAGACGCTCAGCAGGAAAATGAAATAAAAATAGCAGATACAACTGAAAATAAAGAAAATAGCGAAACAAAACCAGATATAAGTGCAGAGCCCAAAGAGGAAAAAGAAAAGATCACACTTTACTTTGGCGATCAAGACGCTATGTACCTGATCCCCGAAGAACGGTTTGTTGTTAAAGGAAACAAAAAGCTGGAAGAGATTGTGATTGAGGAATTGATCCAGGGACCGAAAAACCCTGACCTGTTTCAGACTGTTCCCAAGGAAGCTAAGCTGATCTCCCTTGAGGTTGTAGATGGTGTGGCTTATGTGAACTTCAGCCAGGAATTTCAGACTAAACACTGGGGCGGCTCAGCAGGAGAGTTGATGACAGTTTACTCCATCACCAACTCCTTGGCCGAACTGCCGGAAATCGATAAGGTGCAGTTCCTCCTTGAAGGGAAAAAACAGGAGGCCATCCTGGGGCATGTAGATACGACAGAGCCGCTGGCTCCTAATTATCGAATGGTGAAAAATAATTAACAAAGTAGTTTAATCTAAACTAATAAAGTAGTTTAATCTAAACTAATAAGGAATCATAAAAATGCAGCAGTTTTTTCTGTTCCAACTCCCAGTTGTATTTTTCAATTGCTGCGATCTGTCCGCGTCTTCCCATGGACTCCGCCTCATCCTGATGCTCGAGTAGATATTGAACAGCCTGAGCTGTTTCTTCTGGGGATTCTGGATCAACACAAATCCCGCACCTTTCTTTTTCAACAACCTGGCGGTATAAAGGAAAATTAGAAGTGATCACCGGTAGTCCGAGTGCCATATATTCAAACAGTTTAGTAGGATATGACTCATAATAATTAGGAATAGGTTTTAAGAGAGCTAAACCGATATGACAGCGAGCGATAACCGGCCATCCTTCAGAAGGTAATAGATAGCCTCTCAGCCGGACTCCTTCCAATCCATATCTTTTAATTATATTGCCGATCTCTTTACGATGTGCATTATCTGTCGGGCCAATACATTCCCAATCAACGGCATAACCCTTACTTTTAAGAATTTTCAAAGCATCTAAAGTCACTATACTTCCCCGTTCAGGTGTAACCCCACCGATATAACCTAAAGTTGGTTTAGAATACTTCGTTTCGTTGATCTGCAGCAGTTGAGAGGTTAAGGGCATATTCAATACTGTTATATTCTTTTTCACCCACGGGTAATGTTTAATATAAGAGTTTTCAGCAAAAATAACAGGGATTTTTCGCATTAAAATCCTCTCAAGAATCATACATATAAATACAACCAGAGGTCGAAACAGCGGATTAATCCAAGGCTTTGTTGGAATAGATTTAAGAAGGTTCTCATGCATATCGTAGATTACTTTATTACCTTTCAAGCGCAGCATTTGACCCCAAAACAGCAGTTCCAACTCATTTTGAATATGGTATAAATCTGCATCCTCTGCTACAGCTGTTTTATATACCTGCCATGAGGTCTTGGTGAAGCGTGCTATCCGCCCTTTTGGTTTGGGCACTGCCCGAATTTGCACCCCATCAACAATTTCATCATGGGTATGGGGGGCAACTAGAACAACATCATAACCGGCTTGAGCAAGAGTTCTGCACTCTTTCTGAAAAATACGGGTATCAAAAGCTGGGTGTGCTGAAGTCATGTGAACAATTTTTGGCATAATCGTTGATCACTATCCCAATATTTTCTCTATTACAAATACAAAACAGTATCAAATAGATCAGAACTAAAACTACCTATCCAACCAATTCAAGAAAAAATCACACAGCAATTCAAATATGAATAAAAATAGATACGGCGCACATAGCTATCACTCGAATTTCTATACATTTTACATAAACAAACCAGATATTACGTTTCTGCTGCTGTCGATAAAGTGTTTTGCCCAAATAGGGATTCTGGATAGTCTGACGGCCAGTGCTGAGTGGAAATCGATATCACCATATCTCAGAATCAGCTTGCGCCAGTAAGGCTTATTGAAAAAAGAGATTATTTTGTCCATATCATCATCGGTCAGGCTTAAAAACACATCCCTGTGCTTTAGCCCACAGTAAATCTCCTCTCCTATTGCCTTCTCCCATCTTTCCTGGTAGCGGGCAAGAAACTTTTCACTAAAATCCTTTTCTTGGAGGGCCTCCACTGCCACAGCAGCACATATCTCAGCTGCAATCAGCCCCAGATAAAGCCCGCCTCCTGAGATCGGTTTTACATGGCCAGCGGCATCACCCACTAACATAGTATGAGGACCATAAGTACGGTCATAAAAGCCAACAGGCACATAGCCGCTGGTGCACCTCACTATTTGCATCCCCTGGAAAACTTCCGGGTTGTTTATTACTAATTGCTGAAAGTACTGATATGGACAGCGGTCTGCTCCGATGCCCACTCGGGCTGTACCCCTACCTGTAGGTATCACCCAACCAAACCATCCAGGCGCTATCTGATTCCCAAGAAAAATGTCAACAATCTGCCCCTCGCTCCCCGGCAGTTCAACCTCTGCCGCATAAAGGGGTACTTTTTCACCTTGAGGCAAAATCCCAAATTTTCGGGCCACAGAGGACCTGTATCCATCCGCTCCTATAACTAAAAAGGAGCTGATCTTTTCTATTTTACCCCGGGTGCCCCGCTGCCGCAGCTTAACCTGGACACCACCGGGAACAAGGTTAATGTCTTCTGCCCGCATGCCGCACATAATCTCTGCACCTGCTGCTGCAGCTTGAGCTGCCAGATCCCGGTCAAATGCCTCACGATCAACAGCCAGAGCATATACTCTGTTTCCGTACAACTCGAGAACTTCACCTCCAGGGGCATGAACCCGGGCACCGGTCAGCTTATGCAAAACCACATTGGTTGAAACCCTGGAAAGCTGCAGTGTCCTGGAACTGATCAGCCCAGAACACCGCAGGGGATCACCGATTCTTGGATGCTCTTCAACCACCAATACCCTGCAGCCGGCAGCAGCTATATCTCTAGCTACAGCACATCCTATAGGTCCTCCACCTATGATAACAACCTCATACTCCATTCAGTAAGAGTGCCTCCCTTTATGTTTTGTCTATGTGAATTGAAGGAGCATCAATAAGCAGAAAAATAATACTATTGTAGTACTTCAATAACTCTAGCAACTACTGAAAACATCAAAACGATCAGCAACGGAATAATAGGAACATTGAGCATGTAATCTATAGCACGGGACAATGCAACACCTTTAGGATTATCTGTAGATTCGATACCAGCTCCGGCCAATTCTTTGGCAATCAGAAGAATAATCAAAACAACTGATGATGTAAGACCTAAACCGGAAGACAAAGCCTCATTATTCAATGCTGCTATAGTTGAAGGTGTAACACTAGAGAGCACCTAATGGTACCTCCCTTCCCCATAAAAACTTAAATTCAATCAAACGAACAGCTGTGGAGCAATAAGTAAATAAGTAACAGTAGCTAGACCATGGGCTATAGCAATCCCCATAATAGACTCTGTACGATATGAGATTAGTGTAAAAACCACACTTACTCCAAAGACAAAAAATACAAATGCAAATGACAGATGAGTTATATACATAAACGCGCAAATTAAACTAACATACATGACCGAATATTCTCTACCTAAAAAATCATCAACTGCCTTTCTAATAATACCACGAAAAATCAATTCCTCGGTAAATCCAGCGAACAGCAGTAAACTCATTACTACTAAAAGCGTTTCAACCCAATTCAGCGGAGGCAGATCAGGAGGCTGTACTATATAAAACTGAATGAGACCTAAGAAAAAGCCTGTCAAACCGATGGCCAACTGTAGAGAAAAACTCCGCCAGGTAAAATGTCCTTTGCCAAAGGATAAGTAGATATCCCTTTTCTGGAAGTCAGTTCGCTTAATCACCAAGTAAGCAGCTGTTAGGATAGGAATACCCACAAAAAAAAACCAATAATGAAAAGGCATCGCTTTAAGAGGGACAGACAAGCTTAATATCCTAATAAGGGGTACAAGGCTAATGCTGAGGTAGAAATGATAGGGGTACTGTTCTCCCCGACAACTTATCTCTAGCCGATACAGTGAAAAGATTGCTTGGCAGAAAATCATAGTAAAAATAATAAAATGCAAAATCATTCCTATGTGAACATTAAAATACCCAATTACTATTTCGGCCGAGCCAATCCCTAGCAGATACAACAAGGGATAAACGCCTTTATATAAACGCCCTCTATGTTCTATTGATTTTGCATTAGCCAATGAATCCCGCTCCATATTCTTAACCACCATTAACTGATACTTGCAAAAAAATCAACTCTTATTTTACAATCACCCACAGATGCAAACTGCGGTATGGTTGGTCATCCCCTTCCCGGTATAAAAGGAACTCCACCTTCAAATTTTCATACTCCTCAGGATAGGAAAAAGATAAGGGTTTTTCCCACTTTTCTTCATGTTCCAAAACAATCGGCCCTTCTTTAGGCAGCACCAGATCATCCATCTTGATCTCGACATAATACTTTTCCTGTTTATATTCATGGTTGACCACACCAACAATAACCTCTCCCTCTTCCCCAACTGCCAGTTCCCTGGGGTACCCTTCGGCTTTGCCGTTCATGCCCAGGATATAAAACTCTGTAAACTGTTCGCCGACTTTAGGCATGGATACCACATAAAAGATGCTCCCTATTGCAAAAAGGATCGCTACTATCAAAGCTATGGAAAGCACCCGGTCAAACAGTGGCTGTTCCTTCCATACAGGAAACTCAAACTGGAAGGTAGGGCAGTAGCGGTCTTCCGGGGGCAGTTTATCCCTTCTGAAAAATGAGATACACCCCATTATTATGATAAAAAGGATCAAAGATAAAAGGATCGGGGTCAACCTAATCCCCCAGGGGGTGTAATTCAGCCCCAGTCCGATCAATGGTACCACAGCTATACTAAGGCCAAAACTTAAGGCCAGCCTTTCGATCCCACCCAGGTCATCCTTTTTGGGAAAGAGGGCTGCGATGAGAACATAGCCGGGGAAGAAAAGAACAAAAGGAAGCCCCAGCCCTATCCGCACATAGTGAAGCCATCCTTCACCATCAAAGGCAATCACCCCTGCCAGGATCAGCGACAATACAGCTATGATCTCCAGATCCCATTCGATACGGAGAACCTTTTTAACTGAACCCGCAACTGCTGGCAGATCCGCCTCTTCGGGAGCCTCTTTGGGAAGGCCGTCCTGGCTCGGCAGCTCAACCTCTTTGGTTAAGCCACCCTGGCCCGGCAGGCCACCCACTACGGGAAGGACACCCTGTCCCGGAAGTTCAGCCTCACCTGCTCCAGTTATTTCTCCGGTTTCAACTGTTGTTTCCCCTTCAGTTTCTTCTGGAGTATCTTCTGCTGTGCCTTCTGTGGGGACCCCTTTTGCTGGTAACTCCTGCAACAGATAGGATGGTTCAGGTATTCCGTATCTGATTCTCAGTGGGGCTTTTTGGTTCTGCAGCTCCCTGCTTATCCTTTCAATTACCCGTTCGAACTCATGCTGGCTGAGGTTGATCCTGCCCGGATATTGGAGTATCACTCCGCAGAAATCCTTAGACAGCAGAAATGGAATGGCATCCTCCAGAGTTTCTGCCTCAAAAAGGATCTCAACAGGGGCACAGGCAGTCTTCCCGCCCTCTTCATCTTTAATATAAATTTCGTGATGGGGATCGATCTCCAGGATCCGTATCCCCTTCACAGGTACCTTTTCCAGAATGTTTATCTTCTTTTCTCTGATTGCCTCAGCTTCTTGTTTGAAATCCTTGCGCTTGCTGAATAATCCCCCGGTTTTTACTGGAATCTCATATTCAAATCTGACCTTGAAAACTAAATTTTGCTCCGGTGTCTTATCCATTGTCTCCAGTGTTCCTCCTAACCCCACCAATAAAATTACTTTATTCTCCAATGACCGATAAAAATCCTGTCAAAAATTCATAAATTTGGGACACATTTATCAGGAATTATTTAACGGCAGCTTCCCAGATGAGCAGCAAAGGGTGTTCTGCCCTAACCCCGCACTCCAGAGTGATGCGGTAACCGCAGGAACTGCAGGGTGTTAGAACTGTTTTAGTGTCAAGCTCATTGCTCTGCTCTTTGATCTGCCGGGCAAGAGAGGCACTGATTCCCCTGGATACCTCTCTTTTCTCCGTTTTATAGCCATAGGTGCCTGACTGCCCGCAGCATTTATCTACAATTCCCAGCTTCAAGCCGGGGATTAAACGCAGCAGATTGAGGTTAGCCGCGCTCACACCCTGTGCCTGGGTGTGACAAGGCAGATGAAAGATAAAGCTGTCTTCCACGGGATGGATCAGTCCCTTAAGCTCACAGATATAATTCTCTAAATACTCTGCATAGTCATAGGTGGCAGCAGCCAGCTGCTCTGCAACTTTGGTCTCCAGTTCCTCTGCATAAAACTTCTTCAAAGCCAGGCTGCAGGTAGGGCAGGTGCAGACCAACTGATAGCCTTGATCTACATAGGGCTTCAGCAACTGAATATTGCGTAGGAATGCCCTGTGTGCCCCTGTGCGATCCCCATTTGCCAGCAGAGGGATCCCACAGCAGTGAGAATTATAGATAACCGGCTTGATGCCCAATTTTTTTAACAACTGCAGAAAGGCAGTACCTATCTCAGGCTGATAAAAGTTAACATGGCACCCTGTGAAATAAAGCACTTTATTGTCAGCCCTGAGGTGGTTTACATCGGGGGTACAAGCCGTCTTATCAGCCATGTTTTTAATCCCATCTCCCGGGCGGTTTTCAACACGATGATCAGCGTAATATCTTGGGGTATTTTCTGCCGAATCCTCATGGTTGTTCTTATCAGAGCCGCCCAGGCAGACTTCAAAACTTTTGGCCTCAGTTCGCTTGTCAGCCTGCTGGATGTCACTACTGTCCTGCTCTGACCCTGGGGAAATTACCGGTCCTGCCAACTCCGTCGACGGTGCCCTGCTTGCCCGGCTCAACTCTGACCCAGAGGAAATTTCCGGTGGTTGGGCAATTCGCTGATTGTCACTGTTGCCGAGTTCCAGAATAAGCCTCCGCTGCTGGCTGCGAGAAGCAAAATTAAGGGGTTGCTCCATTTCCAAGCCCAAAACCCTGCTCAGCAACTTCTGTACAGCACTGCTCCCCATCAGCTTGTTTGCCAGCGGGGCTAACGCCGCACCTATCCGGCCTAACTTTTCTGGATGTGCCAGCATTTTATCACGCAGCCTGCGGAATACCCCTTTAAAAAATGAGCCTGTGCTAGAGCTTTCTCTAAAAGATTGCTCAGCCCGGCGGATCAACTGTGCCACAGGGATATCGAACGGGCAGGCTGTTTCACAGCGCAGACAGTTGCTGCACATACCCAGCAGGGGCAGCAGTTCTGCTGTTCGAGCTTTCCCTGCATCACCTGCAGCCTGCAGGCGCGCCAGATCAGGCCCCAAAATCTTCGGCCCCGGAAATCCAGCATCATGCGCAGCTACAGGGCAGACGCTCTGACAGATGCTGCATTTGATACACTGTTCAAAAGTTTCGTTTAGATCAGTCACCTTTAACCCTCCCGGCTACAAGTACAGCCCGTCTGTGATTGTTGGTTTGATTGCCTTTTTTGCCCTTTAACACCTTTGGCTGCTAGTACAGCTGCCCTGTATCCGGTGGCAATAGCAACACCACCGCCGCTCCCCTCACTGAAGGGGTCATAACCTGCCAGCACACTACCGGCACAAAAGACATTTGCCAATAGAATTTTCCCTTCGTTATCTAAAGGCTGCAGTTGTTTGTTAACCTTTATTCCAGTACTGCTGTGTTCTGCGGCCCCTGCTAAGGCTCTTGGGCACTGCTGGTCTGAAGAACCAGCTTCTTTTAAAGATCCTTTTAACAAACCGGGTTTCTCAGCAACTACTCCTTCTCCCTGCAAAGCAATCCATTTGCCGCTCATTCTACCGGTTGCGATAATATAACATTTACCCTGAATCTCACGTTTTTTCCCTGCTGTTTTTACCAGCACCTTACTACAAATATCACCGGTTTTTTCAGCAGCAACCACAGAGGAACCCTGAAGTAGATCTCCTCCTAGCTGTCTGACCCGGTCCATCAGGCACTTGGACAATCTGATCCCCGGAAGTGATGGGGGAAGATTAGGCACCTCAAATACTCTCTTTCCTAAAGATTCCTCAAGCCCCTGCTGGAGTTCTAGATAGCGGTCCAGCCCCAATACCGCAGGAAAGGCCACTTTATCAACATCCTGCACCTGCGGCCGCAGTTCCTCTGCCAGCAGCGGCCAGGCCCTTTCCAAACAAACTGCCAGTTGAATGCTGTTTTGGTAAGAGCGAACACTGGCACTGTTCTGATAAAAGCAGTCTGGGCTGTTGTCCAAGCCTTGTATCAGTTTCAGATCAACATCTATTGAACGCCAGGAACAGCCCTTCTTGTTCATTCCCTCTGCCATCAGAGCAGAACAGAAGTCACGGTAACCCTTAAACCCCACCACCAGCACACGCTCATTTACACCTGCAGCAACCACCTGCCCCTGTGGCAGCAAACAACTTGTGCGCATTTGGCCGAGGGCTGTGGGGAGGCGGTAGTTCTGAAAACCCTCCTGATGGTGATAGGGGCAGATGCTCTTTACTTCTTGTATAAAAAAAGATAAGGCCTGATAAATTTCCTCTTCCTCAAGCAGGGCATAGGGATGACAGGGGTTTTCTCGGGCCAGATCCCTGATGCCGGGCCAGGGGTCTACTGCCCCGCCGTAAAAGTCAATACAGCCGCTCATCACCTCTAGGGTGCTGGCTCCCCTGCTTATGACAATTGTTTTTAAGCCCTGCTCCAAGGCTTTAATGGCTGCGGTTAGCCCTGCCAAACCTGCACCGATAACCACAACATCATAGCTCATTTTTCAACGTCTCCAAACCAAAAGTCTCTAAGTAAACCCCCTGGGCCAGTTCCAGCTGTTTTGCTTGTGCATCATCCAGTACAGCTCCCATCCCCCGCCATCTTCCCGCAAGGGCATAGCGGAGAAATTCTAAAGCCCCTTCATAGGATAAATACCCTTCCCTATAGAGAAGCAGAGCTGCCCGGTAAAGGCATGAGGTTCCCTGGCAGGGTCCGTGCGCCAAACGGGTGCTGCGCACCAAAGCCTCAGGGGTAACTGTTTGCAGTTTTTCTGCTGCCTGGAGTAGTTCTTTTTCAGACAACATCTCACACTCACAGATCAGCGGTGATGAGTCCCCCCCCTGCGAACAGGCATCTAATGGGGGAGGCAGAACAACATCCCTGGTGCGGCAGGGAGCAGATACTCCCAGATGAGCAGCTACCAAATCCGCTGCCCGTTCAGCCATCAAACGGTAGGTGGTCAGCTTACCACCCACTACAGAATAAAAATTGGCAACCCCATGGGTTTTCCCATGATCGATCACCGCAAAGCCCCGGGATGCCCCTCTGCCCGATTCACCCGGGTCATACAAGGGCCGCACCCCTGCAAAAGCGCGCACAACTCTCCGGCTGGATAAGCCTGGAACAAGCTCCTCACCTAGTTTGAGCAGGGTGTTGATCTCCTCCTGTGAGGGCCTGGGGTTGTCCGGTGTTTGAACAGCTACATCGGTTGTCCCCAACAGAGATACACTTTTAGCAGGGACCAGGATGTCGGCATCTCCAGGTGGCCGCAGCCGGTTGATAACACATTTGTTCAACCGCTGGGTATAAACCAAAAGTGTGCCTTTACCGTATGCGATCTCCAGGCTGATCCCGGCTAAAGCTGCCACCTGCCCTGCCCAGGGACCAGCGGCATTAACCACAACTTCAGCCTCAATAGAGTAACTCTCCCCGCTGTGCATATCCTTGACAACTACACCGCTGACACCTCTGCTGTCTGTTAACAGTTTTTCTACCCTGCTGCCTGTTAACAGATGTGCCCCTCGTTCAACAGCACCCCGCACATTCATTACAATAAGTTCAAAGGGATCTATCGCAGCATCAGGCACCCGGAAGGCCCGCTGAACATTACCGCTCAGCAAGGGCTCCATCTGGCGCGCCTCTGCCACATCTATCTCTTCATATGGGAGGTCTGCCTTTTTTGCTGCAGCTGCCCACTGTGCAGCATAATCAGGGTCATCTCCCTTTAAATAAACAAAAAGACCGCCTGTGTCCTCAATTGCTGCAGCGGCAACCCTGCGCAGGATTTGGTTTTCATCATAACACTCCCGGGCAACTTCACTATCCTTGACCAGATAGCGCCCCCCGCTGTGGAGCAGTCCATGGCAGCGCCCAGAAGTCCCATAAGCCAATTCCCGTGCCTCCACCAAAACAGCATCAATACCCCGCAGGGTGAGATCCCACAAGATCCCGGCCCCTGTTGCCCCCCCACCGATGATCAGCACCTGGGTGCGGTGTATGCGGTGCTTCTGGGGCGTCCCAGGCGTCCCATGCCCACGGTGCCATGCTTGCTTTTTTGCTTTATTCCAGAGCAATCTTTTTTCCCACCTCTTACCTCTCACTTCCCACATCTCAATTGCCAGCTTGCTTTATTGTTTTATTGACTCGGGCGGTACAGGGACCTTTGGTTTGCCGTATTTTATTAATCAACACAACACCACCCATCTAATCATACCATAGACCTCACTCGATTCCGATCGATCACCGGGACAGGCCGACAGCGCGATGACCGATCACTGGGACAGGTTGACATTTCGCGAGAAGGATCCCTCCAAACAGCGTTTATCCCTGCCAGCGCAGCGACCTGCGGAGGTTGTTACTTGCCCTTGATGAAGGAGCAGTTAACGACAGCCAAAGTGAATACGTACTGCAGCATAAGGTGGCAGTCCCTAACTGGGCAGAACGATTACCTAATCGGAAATTTCTAGATAATAAAAGTTGATCATGACACCTAATTCAACATTCATATTCAGACATCAGACCTCCGGTATCCGGCTTCTGATATGGATGGCGTCATAGGAGCCAGTTGGCTGACGTCTGCGGAAAGTATATGGGCAAGTTCAACCGGAGCTTATGTCGCAAGCGGCAGGGACAAACCAGTTGAACAGGCCGATCACCGGGACCGTCCCCCCGATCGGGCCCAGTTCTATTCCACTGCGTACAGCAAATAATCATCATTTGTATATATTCTCACCATCTCAATTGTTTGGTCAAGTTCTATTGTATCAGGTAGTTCATCCCGTTGAAAGAAACTCTCTCCATAAATCTTGTCCTGCAGTAGAATCAGGCTGCCTTGGTGTTTTTTCAAATACTCAGGCTTGACACCAATCCCATTAAGTGGTGTTATGTTGTTTTGATGAGCCATTATCAAAAAAGGATAGCGCTGCATCCTCGTAGAGGCAAAAACCTTTCTTCCTTGAGCAGTTTCCCCTAAAAAGTCGCTCACCAAGTACTGCCCATCATCCCGGTGCCAGTAGGAAATCAGGTCCTCTTCTCCGGGAACAGTTTGCAGCGGTGCTTTATTACCTATGATATAATCCGGTTTTTTCATCACATTGGCTGTTATGAAACACAAGATAAGGAGCACAGCTGTCACTTTTATCGCTGCTTTGCCGGGGCGGAACTTGACTGAAGCAGATATATTTATGAAGAAATATGCCATCGCAGCCACCAGCATTATCAGTACTGCCACAAAAGGCCTGCCCGGATTGAGGGGGCTGTTCAACCTGTTCACCATACAGAAGAGCAGCAAAACAGTATATGCCGCACAGAAGACCACGGCCCTGGGGTTTTTCTCCTGGCCTTTCAGCACAGCGAAAACATAATAAATATAAGGAATGGCGAGCATACCCCAGATCAGGTATGTTGCAGCACCTACAAAATCACTATATATTTCCGCATACCTATCTGCCTGAGCATGGGCTAAAGAGATCATGCCGTCCAAATAATGGTGGGATTTAAAAACAGTTTCAGCGACAGGTAGGCCCGCAAAATACAGCACCCCGATTGACAAAATAAGCAACAGACCGGCGCTGATGGAGACGCAAACCGCAGCCCGCCATTTGGTTATTGCCCTGATGAGCAGATACAAAAGGCCGAGTCCAACAAGAGCTGCAGCGCCCAGGATGACAAGAAAAATAGACAATGTAATTATAGTCCCGTATTCCGGCGCCGCTGCCTGCCCTATAGAATAAAAAATCAGACGGCTAAACTGCGCAACCAGGGGTTCGATGCCTTTGCTGACATATATAAGGTAGCAGAGACAAAAAACGATAAAACACAGATACAGCCCGGCAGCAATTATATTCGCCACCAGCCAGTTGATCTCTCTTTTACATAAAAACAGAATGAACACTGTCACCACAGCCCCGCTGAAAACAAGCAGGGCATAGAAGTTGCACACAAAAGATGTGGTCACAAGGCCTGCTAACAGGATCACCGCTCCAAAAACACCTGAGCGGGTTGTTTTCTTATTGATGATTAGGAGTAGGGCTGTGATGATAAACAAGAGCAGCACACCCATGGTTTGGGTGCGCATCTCCTGGCCTAAAATATGCACCATGTTTTCCCATCCGTAAAGCATGGCCGCCAGCAGCCCTGTGCGCTGCTCATGGAGCCTGGCAACAACCAGATAAACCGCCAGGATAATCAGTATATTGAGGAATGGCGGAATGACCCCGGCAAGTGTAACAATATCTGAGCCGCTCACCAGTGATAAAAAGCGAAACAATACATACAAGCCAACAAAGTTAAGTGAAATGGACTGGACATTTTCAAATAATATTTTCCCTGTGTCAGTAAACAGGTTCCAATAGGTAAAGATGTGCCTGTGAGGGTCTGTAAATCCTACAGGTACTCCTGCCTGCAGATAATAGATATACTGCAGGACAAACAAAGGAATCAGCAGCAGGGACAAGGACTGGGCATTGCTCAAAGAATGCCTTTCACTGAAAATGTAGAACAGAGTCGGGGTGACCATCAGCAGGATGCTGATCAAGAGAAGCCCTGACAAACCGCTTAAACCCCGGGCATTCACCAAAAAGAGCAATGTGCCCACTAGGGTCAACAAAAGGCTCAATAAATAATGGTTTGGGTTAGTTTTTGCATTTTGTATTTTCTGCACAGCAATACTCCTTCAAACCGATGAGAGGAATGTCAGGCGATATAGTCAACCCAGGTTTTCTCATCAGGAACCAACTCTCACACCGATAAGGGGGTGGTCAGGCTGCGCTAATAAACGGTTGCTGCAACCTACTCTTTTTCCGACTTCAGACCTCTGGCATCTGACTTCCATTTTAGCCAGGCTTGCGATTTGCTTTATTCCAAAGGGACGGCAAATAATATATAAAATTTCTCTGCAAATCCAAAACTTCCTGCTAATTGACTCGGCACCAGCCTGACCGATCAGCGAACTAATCACCGGCTGATCACCGGGACAGGTTAACTGATCGGACCGAAGTAACAACCTTCGCAGGCCGCTGCGCCAGAAGGGATAAACCAACGGCCAGGGAGACAGGAAGCAAAAAGAACGTCCCCCCGCTTCCTTTAGCGCGGCCTATGGCAAACGAAACATCCCCACGCCACCCCCGTGCGAATGCCACCCCCGCGCGCAACAGAACCACCCCGCACGATGCCCATAAAAAAACGCTTGCATCATATCGGGCATTAGATTACCTTTACAAGCAGGCTCTTAGCGGCAATACAGCCCCAGCAGGATCCGGTGACGATTGGCGGAATATGTACCTGCCGCGGGAAGCACCTGGCAGCAAGGGGAATAGAAGATGATTGATTAGCCACATTACACAGCCCGGTCTGTAAACTGGCTGTTATAGAGTTCTGCATAAAATCCGCCCTTGGCCAGCAGTTCATTATGGGTGCCTTTTTCAATTATTCTGCCTTCGTTCATCACCAGAATCAGGTCCGCGTCCCGTATGGTCGACAACCTGTGAGCGATAACAAAACTCGTTCTCCCTTCCATCAGGCGAGCCATCGCCCTTTGAATGAGCCATTCGGTTCTTGAATCCACATTGCTGGTAGCTTCATCCAAGATCAGGATTGCCGGATCTGCGAGGATCGCCCGGGCGATGGTGAGCAATTGTTTCTGCCCCTGTGAAATATTGGAGGCATCTTCATTGATCACAGTATCATAACCATCGGGAAGGGTTCTGATAAAGTGGTCTGCAAGGGCGGCCTTTGCCGCCTCAATAATCTCCTCCATTGTGGCATTCTCATTGCCATAGGCTATATTCTCCCTGATGGTGCCGTTGAAAAGCCAGGTATCCTGCAGCACCATACCGAAAATACTGCGCAGGTTCCCCCGTTTAATATCCCTGATATCGACACCATCAATGGTTATTCTCCCCCCATCTATTTCATAAAAGCGCATCAATAGATTAACCAGAGTGGTCTTCCCTGCACCGGTAGGCCCTACAATAGCAATTGTCTGCCCTCGTTTCACATCAATATTCATATCCTCAATTAAAGGGGCATCTTTCTTATAGCTGAATTTAACATTCTCAAATTGAACATCACCCCTAGGGAACTCAATCACCTTGGCATCAGCCTTATCCGGGATCTCCTCAGGTTCATCGAGTATCTCAAAAACCCGCTCTGCAGATGCAACTATTGACTGAAAGATGTTCGCTATACTGGCGGTCTGAGTAATGGGATGTGTAAACTGATGGGAGTACTGCATAAATGCCTGCACATCACCGATCTGGATCACCCGCCTCATCACAAAAATTGCGCCAACAACACAAACAAGCACATACCCCAGGTTGTTGATCAGATGCATCAAAGGCATGATCAAGCCTGACAAAAATGCGCCCTTCCACCCGGCTTCATAAAGCCTTTCATTAACCTCATTGAATTCCTCGATGGACTGCTGCTCCCGCCCAAATGCCTTTACTATCACGTGCCCCCCATACATCTCCTCCACATGCCCGTTCAGTTCACCAAGCACCGCTTGCTGCCTAACAAAGTACTTTTGCGAACGGCCGGCTATAAACTTGGTTACTATAAAAGAAAGGGGTAAAATGACCAGGCATACCAGGAGGGTCATTAGTGGGCTGATGGTCAACATCATAACAGTAATCCCGATCAGGGTCACTGCTGCTGTCACCAATTGAGTGATACTCTGCTGCAGTGTGCTGCTGATATTATCAACATCATTGGTCACACGGCTCAAAATTTCACCATGTGCATGAGCATCGAAATATTTAAGTGGTAAACGGGAGAGTTTGTCGTTAATGTCTCTCCGCATATCGTAAACTATCTTCTGCACAACACCAGCCATGATGAACTGCTGTAAATAGCCAAATAATGCGCTGGCCAGATAAAGCGCAGCTAGAGTGATGAGAATGTACTTAATAAACCCAAAATCTACCCCAGCACCCGGCACAGCTTGCAGCTTTTCCATCATCCCTTCAAACAGCTCAGTTGTGGCCTGCCCCATGATCTTTGGGCTGACAATATTAAAAAGAGTGCTGAGGGCAGCCAAGAAAAATACCGCAAAAAAATGTAGCTTATATGGCTTTAAATAGGTGAGCAACCTTTTTGCTGTACCTTTAAAATCTTTGACCTTTGGCGCCGGCTGTACCATTCCGCGCGGGCCGCCCCCCGGCCTTCCCATAGGCAGATGCCTGCGCATTTCTCTGATATTCATTTCAGCTGCATGCCTGCTGCCCTTTCCCTCTGGCATATCTTTCATGCTAATTCCTCCAGTGACATCTGTGAAGAAACAATCTCCCGGTACACCCCGCACTTATCTAATAATTCTCTATGCCTGCCGATCCCTACAGCCTTCCCCTCATCCAGAACCACAATCTGGTCCGCGTCGATGACAGTGCTGACCCTTTGAGCAACAATGATCATCGTTGAGTTGGCTGTTTCTTTTTTAAGAGCCCTCCGCAGTTTGGCATCTGTTTTAAAGTCAAGGGCTGAAAAGCAGTCGTCAAACAGATAAATTTCAGGCTTTCTGATCAAGGCACGTGCGATAGAAAGCCGCTGTTTTTGTCCACCTGAAACATTGATTCCACCCTGTTCAATAAATGAATCTATACCTTCTGGCATTTGTGAAACAAATTCATCTGCCTGAGCAATCTCTATCGCTCTCTTAAGCTCTTCAGCTGAAGCGTCTTCCTTCCCATAGCGGAGATTCTCTGCGATGGTACCGGTAAAAAGGACAGACTGCTGAGGAACATAACCGATTTTTGCCCGCAGAGCCTGTATAGGCATCTCCCTGATGTCCTGGTTATCGATCAGAATTCTGCCACTGCCCACATCATAAAAACGCAGCAAAAGTTTTAAAAGGGTGGATTTTCCCGATCCGGTGCCGCCGATTATAGCAGTAACCTCACCGGGGTTTGCGCAGAATGAAACACCGCTGACAGCAGGTTTCTCTGCTCCCGGGTAGCAGAAGGTTACATTCTCAAAGCGGACAGAACCGTGTTTGTCAGGGTAAACTGCGGATTTATCGCAATTTGCCGGGGATGCATCTGCAGTTGCGCTCATATCAGTTGCGCTCATACCGGCACAAGGGGTTCCGCTGGTATAAAGGCCAGTGTCAGTTCCAGCAGCAGAATCTCGAGAAATGCCGCCACCCACAGCACCTACAAATGTTCCAGTATCTGCATCAGTTTCGTTGGCTCTCAGGGCAACGCTGTCACAATTATCTCTGCTGGCACCGCTGTCAGGGTTTCTGGTGTTGACAGTGCCGGCAGCACCTGCACAAACCCCTGAAGCCCCCTGCCCAGAAGCAGACATTGATTGAACAGCATCGGTTGCTGTAGCGGCAGAGCCAATTCCCACCGATGTATGAACTGCTGTATGAGTTGATTTGCCAGCCCTGTCACCGGTTGCTAGGATGCCATCATGATCGGTCTGAGCTGATTCCTGAGCTGCTGTGCTTATACCTGCATATACGCCTGCACTGCTTCTTTCGGTATGCAGCGGATCCCTGATGCTGCACTCTGTTTCCAGCACTTCATTGATCCTGGCAGCTGACACAGAGGCACGGGGGATGATGACAAATATCATAGACAGCATCAGCATGGAGAACATGATCATCCCCACATACTGAATAAAGGCCATCAGATCACCAACCTGCATCTGGCCATGATCAATGCGAGTACTGCCGAACCAGATAATCGCAATAATTGTATAGTTCAAAATAAGGCTCATCGCCGGCATCAAAAGAGCCATGATCTTGTTGACCCTTACTGCGGTTTCTGTCAGGTCACGGTTTGCCTCATTAAACCTTCTTTTTTCATAGTCAGTGCGGTTAAAGGCACGTATCACCCTGATGCCGGTCAGCCTTTCCCGCAGTACCAGATTTAATCTATCCAGTTTAAGCTGCATCGCTTTAAAAAGAGGCATACCCTTTCTGCTAACTAACATAATCACCATTGCCAACAGCGGGATTGCCGAGAAAATACCCAGCGACAGTACCGGGTCCTTGGATACCGCCATAATAATCCCACCGATGCACATCATGGGAGCCCGCAGCATCATGCGCATCATCATCATTACAACATGCTGTAGTTGTGTAATATCATTGGTAGTTCTGGTAATAAGTGAGGCAGTTCCAAACCTTTCAAATTCCTGCAGAGAAAAGCTTTCAACCCGGCTGAACACCTTACTGCGCAGCAATTTGCCGAATCCTGACGAAGTTCTTGAGGACAGCAAGCTAGAAAATACAGCACAAACCATGCCTAAAAGAGCGATGACCAGCATCCGCCCGCCCACTGTTAAAATGTAATCTGTATCTCCATTAACTATACCGTTGTCAACTATATCTGACATCAAGGTAGGCAGATACAGCTCTGAAATAGCCTGAAAAAAAGTAAGGAAAAAGACAGCCACTATTGATGGGATATATGGTTTTAAGAATCTGAATAGCTTCAACACCAGTATCCTCTCCAGTTTAGGAAGCGCCAGCTAATCAACACCAGGCGTTTCGTGTAGACGAATTAGGTGGATCGCACGGGGACGGTATAGATTACCGCGGGCAACCTGTCCTCCCGATCGCACGGGATACTGTCTCGGTGATAGGTCGGTGCTCGGTCCGATCAGTCAAGCTGTCCCAGTGATCGGTCGGTTTGCCCCTGCCAGGGCAGCGACCTGCGAAGGTTGTTACTTGCCCTTTGAAGCAAAGAGACGTTCTTATTGCTTCCTGTGACACGGGGACTGGGTTCATGTCACTGTAGTCAGTTGGTGGTTATTATTCGGGCAGCTAACCCTTCCCCCTGAACGGGCGGTGGGACATTCCCATTGATCGGTCAATTAAACTCTTGAGGAATGCCCTTCATAGACAGTGCTATCCTTCCCTTTTCAACATCTACAGAGAGCACCCTGACTGTCACTACATCACCCACGGCAACCACATCTAGCGGATTTCTGATATATTTTTCGCTTAATTCGGAGATATGGACAAGTCCGTCATTTTTCACACCGATATCCACAAACGCTCCGAAATCCACCACATTGCGCACAACCCCTTTTAACTGCATACCGGGCTTAAGGTCTTCAATACTGAGAACATCTGTCCTGAAAACAGGCTGTGGGAGGTCATCCCTGGGGTCCCGGCCAGGCCGCAGCAGGGCTTCGATAATATCTCTCAGTGTGGGCACACCCGCACCCAGTTTTTCCGCAGTCTTTTCCACATCCAGCCCTGACAGCTTGCTGCGCAGAGCATCGGTCCCGACCTCATCAAGACTAACCCCCAGCAGATCCAGCAGTTGATAGGTCAATTCATAGGACTCGGGATGGATGGGAGTAGAGTCCAACAGGTTGTCCCCATCATTGATCCGCAGGAATCCGGCACACTGTTCAAAGGCCTTCGGCCCCAGGCGCGGCACATCAGTCAACTGATTCCTGATTCTAAAAGCGCCATTCTCTTCACGATAATGAACAATGTTTTCTGCAACAGTGGCATTTATACCTGAAACATAACTGAGCAGAGGTGCAGAAGCTGTGTTGAGATCAACACCTACATAGTTTACAGCTGACTCCACCACTTTGGCCAAACTTTCATTTAGCTGTTTGGCAGGGATATCATGCTGGTACTGCCCTACACCGATGGCCTTCGGTTCGATTTTAACCAACTCAGCTAAGGGGTCCTGCAGCCGGCGGGCAATGGAAACTGCGCTGCGCTGGGAAACATCGAGATCTGGGAATTCCTTGATGGCCAGCTTGGAAGCTGAATATACACTTGCCCCAGCTTCACTGACAATCACATAGGCCAGATTGAGCCCTGTTTTATTGAGCTTATGGATGAGACCCGCCACAAACAGTTCGGTTTCCCGGGAGGCGGTGCCATTACCGATAGCGATCACATCAATCTTATACTGTTTGATCACACGGGTAAACTCCTGCTCTGCCTCTTCAATCTTCTGCTGAGGAGGTGTTGGATACACAACCCCCACTTCCAGCAGTTTACCGGTTTGGTCCACAACCGCCCACTTACACCCTGTTCTGTAAGCGGGATCAACCCCCATTACCATCTTCCCGCGGACCGGGGGCTGCAACAGGAGGTTGCGGAGGTTTTTGGAAAAAACTTTGATCGCCTGCTCATGAGCCATCTCGGTCAGTTCTCCTCGCAGATCTCGCTCCACAGCCGGAGCAATCAGCCGCTTGTAGGCATCAGCAAGCGCCTTTTTGACAAGATCTGTAGTGACAGCCTCTTCTTTGGCATAATTTCGGTTCAGCCAGGAAATCACCGGTTCGGTTTCCACATCTACTGAAACCTGCAAGAACTCCTCCCGCTCACCACGGTTGATAGCCAGCACCCGGTGAGAGGGCACTTTCGCCACCGGCTCTTTGAAGTCGTAGTACATCCTGTAAACAGAATCCTGGTCCGGGTCTTTGGCCTTGGTCACCAGGTACCCGTTCTTCCTGGTATAATCCCGCACCCAGCCCCGCACCTTGGGATCATCTGCAATATCCTCAGCGATAATGTCCATCGCCCCCTGCAGAGCCTCTTCAACTGAGGGCACCTCTTCTGACAGATATTTTGCCGCTTCAATCTCAGGTGAACCCTCTGCAGGAAAGGAAAGAAGGTAGCCGGCCAGGGGTTCTAAACCCCTCTCCCGGGCGATGCTCCCTCTGGTTTTGCGCTTCGGTCTGAAGGGGCGGTAGATATCCTCAACTTCACTGAGTTTAAGCGCCTGATTGATCTGCTCTTTGATCTCTTCAGTCAGTTTCCCCTGTTCATCAATGAGGCGGATCACTTCCTCTTTCCGCTGTTCCAGGTTGCGGTAATAACCAACCTGCTCCTCAATCCGGCGGATCTGGGTTTCATCCAACTCTCCGGTCATTTCCTTCCGGTACCTGGCGATAAAGGGGACCGTATTGCCATCATCCAGTAGTTTCACTGTATTCTCTACGCTTTTTTCGGGAAGCCCCAGCTCCCCTGCCACAGTTTTTACAATATCCAGAATCAGAAATTCCTCCTCACAACAGTATTCATCCGAAGATACGCTTATATTTTACCAGAGTTGAATCAGCTTTTCACCACGACCGAGCACCGACCGATCAGTGGACAGGTTGGGTTGACTGATCGGTCCGATCACCGCGATCAGGTTTAGTGGGACTATCCCCCCGCACGATAACCCCGCCGCCCGATATTTTTCCCGACATCTGACTTCCGGCTTCTGACCTCTATTTCAGCCAGGCTTGCTTTATTGCTTTATTGAACAGGTACGGTAATGATTAAAACTAAAGTTATTATCCAGGTACCCGGCTTGCGTTATTCTTTTATTCTCACTTCCAACCTCTCACTTCACACCTCTCAATCGCCAGGCCTGCTTTATTGCCTTATTCAGCAGCCTGCCCTTGGATAACATCAGGATGCATTGCCGACTATTTTCCAACGACCAACCACTAACTACCAACTGGGGTGACACGACCCCCGTCAGACTGTGCGAATAATCGTTTGCTGCTGGATTAGCAACACAACATATGGCGGCGTGACAGACGATAAATAATACCATATATAGCGTTTATCAATTCCAACTAAGGGAGTTTTCACACAGTCTGCCGTCCCCTTGCTACATCGTGCCCTAGTCACAATTGTGACACGCCACCCTACCACAGTATGTCCCCCTGATCGGTCCGGACACGCGGCACAAAAGGGAAGCAAGAAGAACGTCCCCATGCTTCCCCCATGCTTCCCCGCTAGCAGGGATAAACCGCCCGCTCAAGGGGGGAGATCTTACCTTAGATATTATTGAGCTAACAACAGTGTGCCATATTTGACCAGCTGGACTGCAGGTAGGAAAAGGAGTTGGGCAAAGAGTGTCCCTAAAAGCCGGCTCAAAATCAGCCAAAAGGTGAGGTGCAAAATCTCACTCTCCGGGCGCGCCCCCCGCAGAGCATTGTCTGTTATCACAGCTGTTACTGGATCCACCAGAAAAGTATCTAGAAAAACAGCAATCAAATTGACTATTCCTGACAGTTCAGTTGCTGTTGCCCGGTAAGCTGGTGTCAAAGCCCCGGCATAGAGTGATGACAGAACACCGGTTGTCCAGATACCCACCACAATAATGTTGATAACAAAAAGCTTGGCCGGAAAAAAACAATACCTAAAGCAGGCAGCAGGCGAAGTGAAGCTCAACAAAGTAAACCGCCTTGAATAAGACTTAATCAAATAAGCCATGGCAAGGCACAACTGCCGCATCACCTGAAAAAAGTTGGAAGGAGAAAGCAGTGACAGTATCATAGTGGGCAGTGATCCAAACCTTTCAAACAAAAAGATCGTTCGACTGAACAGAAACAAGAAAAAGGGGCCAAACAGGCCGGCAAGGGCTGTCCCCCCTGTTGCCGCCAGCATGATAAGGCGCATATGTTGTTCCAAATCATAAAGATAGGATTGTTGGTAAATCCGCCCTGTACTGATCGCCTGCTCCACAGTCAGGGAAAGAAGTGGAGCCTGTATCATGTTGGCAGTCATCGCCACCAGTGTGATAACCTGGTAAAGGGAAAAAGCAGTAGCCAGCCGCTTTGTTTTGACACCGGATAAGCGCGCTACATAAACGAGGGTGCCAATTAAGTGAATCAGTGCAGTGAGGAGCGCTACCAAGTGAAACCTGTCCATTTCCCCACCTTCAATACTTTATATGCCTTAGGGTAAAAAAAATCCCGGTACTCCATCCAATTCTTCATCCAATTCTTTAACCTTCAATAATATTGCTTTATTCTTTATATGCCTCAGTTGGTAACTTATGACCGGTTGGCAACCTTATGGCAACCTTATGACCGATTGGCAACTTATTACCGCTGACCGGGACTCGGTGTATTTGATGCGCCACGCTTGCCAGAGTCGATATAAACCCGTTCTTGCCGTTGCCGGGTGTATTTGACATGATGCGCCACGCTTGCCTTGTTGGTAACTTATGATTGGCGACAGGAACAGTCTGCCGCCCATTAAGTGCCGCCTAGTTTCAGTTGGATGCTCCACTGACAACTGGAAAAGATATATAATATCACCATAAAATAAGTTTGGAAATATGTTTGGCACAACAGAATACTAAATCCGGAATTTGGGGTGCATCCATCACCCCACTTTCCCCAACATTGAGGTGAATAAAATGAACAAAGACACATGGAAGCTGGAAGATATTTATCAAAATCAAGAAGAATGGGAAAAGGATCTCAGGCAAATAGAAACCCTGATCGAAAAGATCGATGCATATCAGGGGAGGCTGGGAGAATCTGCAGACACATTTTTTACTGCTCTGGATTTAAGCACTCAGATCCAGCAGCTGATAGAAAAGGTTTACTGTTACGCCAGGATGAAACGGGATGAGGACAATTCTAATCCAACAGCTCAAGCTCTGTTTGGACGGGCGGCAACTCTGCTGACCCGGGTAGATACCGCTCTCTCCTTCATCAATCCGGAAATCCTGGAGCTTTCCGCTAACACTATATCCATATTGCGGCAGGATCACCGTTTTTCCCTTTACAAACATTACATTGAGGACATACTTCGTCAAAAACCCCATACCCTCTCCGGAGCTGAGGAGCAGGTTGTCGCCCGGGCAGGGGAGATTACCCGCGCCCCAGATGAAATCTTCAAAATGCTGAACAATGCAGATCTCACCTTTCCGGTTATCTGTGATGATCAAGGAAATGAGATCGAGATTACCAAAGGCAACTTTATCAGCCTGATGCAGAATAAAAGCCGCAGGGTAAGGCGTGAAACCTTCCAAGCCTTATATGGAACATACCGTAAACTGGAGAACACTTTTGCCGCAGCACTAAATGCAGGGGTAAAAAGGGATATTTTTTATGCGGAAGTGCACCGGCATCAGTCAGCCCGGGCTGCCTCCCTTTTCACAGATAATATCCCCTCTGCTGTCTATGACAGTTTGGTGCACACGGTCCGCTCCAACCTCAAGCAGATGCACCGCTATATGAAACTGCGCAAAAAGATCCTCGGCCTCGATGAACTGCATATGTATGACATCTATGTGCCGCTGGTTGATGTGGAATGGCAGATCCCCTACCCTGAAGCTGTGGAAATGCTGAAAAAAGGTGTTGCAGTTCTGGGTGATTCCTATGGAAAAGTACTGGCAGAGGGTTTGGATTCCAGCTGGGTAGACATTTACGAAAGAAAGGGTAAAACTGCTGGTGCCTACTGTGACAGCATCTATGGTGTGCACCCCTTCATTCTCCTCAATTACCAGAACAACCTAGACAGCGCCTTTACACTGGCTCATGAAATGGGGCACGCCATGCATTTTTACTACAGCGATAAAAACCAGCCTTTCATCTACTCCCAGCCCGCCATTTTCACTGCTGAGGTGGCCTCTACAGTCCACGAATCCCTTTTGATGGAGCACCTGCTGCAGACAACAAAAGATTCGCGCAAAAAGATCTACCTTATTAATTACTATCTCGAACTTTATCGAACCACACTGTTCAGGCAGACCATGTTTGCTGAATTCGAACAGGTCATTCATACTAGAGCGGAAAAGGGCGAAACACTGACAACTCAATTCTTAAAAGAGGAATACCATAAACTGAACACCGCCTATCACGGAGAAGAGATGATCATAGATAGCGAAATCGATATGGAATGGGCGCGCATCCCCCATTTTTATGACGCATTTTATGTCTACAAATATGCCACCGGCCTATCAGCAGCTGCATCTTTGGTGCACCAAATCCTTACCAAGGGTGAACCCGCAGTGGAGCGTTATATTTCTTTCCTTAAAAAGGGATGCTCTGACTATCCGCTGCACCTGCTGCAGGAAGCAGGGGTAGATATGACCAGTCCCCAACCGGTACAGGATGCCATCAACCGCTTTGCCGGCCTGCTGGATGAACTGGAAAAACTCACAGCCTGAGGCTAGAGTACGGAGAAATGGTTCTGTTTGTACAGTTAGGTGGCTTGGGAGGCATGGGGACGCAGGTTGTGCGCACATAGTCTAGGGAAGCTGAGGAACGTTCATTTTGCTTCCTGTTCCCATGATCGGTGCGGTAGGGCCAACCTGTCCCCCTGATCGCGCGGAGGGACAGTCCCGGTGATCGGCCCGATCAGTCAACCTGTCCCGGTGATCGGTCCGATTACCAATCCTGTCCCAGTGATCGTTGCTTAATAGCAGGAAATGCTCCTCTGATGCTAACCATGGACATAACCATGGACAGGTTACTAAATTAAATCAAGGCTGGCACCTAGTGACGGAAAGGGGGTATTTATGTGTTGGTGAAAGACATTCGAGAAGGCAGTTACTTTACAGCTGGGGATGGCAGCCTCCTCTGTGAACTTCTGCATCCCCTGAGGGAAAAAGAAGAAATTCCCCTGCACTGCAGCATCGCTCATGCCCGCCTCCCTGCAGGCAAAAGCACTGTTCCACACAGACTCAAAGAAAGCGCGGAGGTTTATTATTTCTTGGAGGGACAGGGGATACTTCACATTAACCAAGATTCTACTGAAGTTGAGCCCGGCATAGCGGTTTTGGTGCCTCCTGGTGCAGTGCAGTACTTAGAGAGTACAGGGGATGGGGATCTCATATTCCTCTGTATCGTTGACCCCATGTGGAGGGAAGATGATGAAGAATTTATCAACCAGGAACCGAACACGCTAGGACAGTTTTGATGGTCGATCACATGGATGCAACCTGTCCCTGCTCGCCAATGGGGACAGTCCCAGCGGATCGATGCGACCTGTTCACCAGTTCCGGCAACTGGTCTGCTCAGTCGGTTTATCCTTGCCAGCGCAACAACCTGGGTAAATTGTTGTTTGCCCTTGATGAAGGTCAAGCTAACGACAACCAAAGCGAAACAGGGATGTTGAACGATTACTTGGCGCCATGGATGGGGTCACAGAAACCGGTTCGCTGTCACCGGGAAGGATCTTTGGAAAAGTACAACCAGAGCTTATGTGTCAAGGGGCAGGGATCAACACTGTTAGGAAATGATGTTTATCACAATTGGCCAACCCGCCCCCTGACCGGGGATGGGGACAATCCCTCTGACCGGTCCCATTAGTTCAACCTGTTCCTCCGATCGCCTGAAGGGACTGTTCCCCTGATAAGTCCTATCAGTCTAGTCTCCTGAACATTCTATTTATCGGCGGCAGCAATGCGGGAAACTATTTCAATCACTTTTTCTATATCTTCCCGTGTTACTTCTCTGCTTGTAACAAACCTGACTGCATTGGCAGCGACAGCATTTGCTTTTACCCCGTTTTCCTCAAGTTTTGAGACAAATACTGCTGCATTATCAACTTCAACATAAACCATGTTTGTCTGCACCCGTTCCAAATCCACTTTTATACCCTTTATTTGGGATAACCCCTCTGCCAATAACCTGGCATTTCTGTGATCCTCTGCCAAACGATCAATTGATTTTAAAGCAACAAGCCCGGCTGCAGCCAGAATACCGGCCTGACGCATCCCGCCACCCATTGCTTTTCTGTATTTGCGGGCCCTTTTGATAAATTCTTTGTCACCGGCCAGTATAGAGCCCACTGGAGCACCTAGCCCTTTGGATAAACAGAACATTACAGAATCGCAGTATTTTGTGAATTCCTTGACATCACATTGACAGGCAACCGCAGCATTGAAAATCCTTGCTCCATCCAGGTGCAGTTTGAGATTCAGGTCCTTGGCTAATTGATAGGCAGCTCTCATTTTTTCAGCTGGCATTATTGTTCCGCCACCACTGTTGAAGGTGTTTTCTAAGCAGATCAAGCGGGTGACGGGAAAATGAATATTCTCCTCTCGATAGGCATTTTTTATTTTATCGATAGTATTTCCCAACAACAGATCGTCAACAAGGCGCAGCTGGACACCTGCAAACATTGCCGGCGCCCCAACCTCATATCTTGCAATATGGGCTGCTGTGTCTACAATAACTTCATTGCCTCTTTCAGTGTGTGACAGAACAGCAACCTGGTTACCCATCGTACCGCTGGCCACAAAAAGGGCACTTTCTTTGCCCACTAATTCTGCTGCTATTTCTTCCAGCTTATTAACAGTCGGATCCTCACCATAAACATCATCCCCTACTATCGCGTTTGCCATAGCTTCTCGCATCTCTTTTGTCGGTTTTGTGATGGTATCGCTTCTTAAATCTATCATTGTCCTCTCCCCTGTTTTAAAGTTTGCCTTGTTGTTGATATTTAATGATTCCTTGCCCAGTATAGAAAGTTTCTTCGGTTTTTGTAGTTCAAACTCCTGCTTGAAAAAAGTTAAACTACACGCTGATCATCCGCTCGGCGGGACAGCCCCCTGATCTTCCGCCTGCAGCAGATGGGTCAACCTGTCCCCCGGACCGGGCGGAGGAAGGGTTCTCCGCTCGTTTTTCGCATCTGGCATCTTCAATTACATATAGCATTGAAGTAACCTGTCGGAATGAGGGGTTGTGGGCAAAAGTATCGGAAGCCAGAGATCTGAACTCAGAAAATGAATAGACTCCGTTAGCTTAATTCAATAAATCAGTAACACAAACCTGGCACTGAGATAAAAGGCAACAAAGCAAACCTGGCACCAAAAAAAAGACGGTTCTCATGTCCTTTTGACAGGAACCGTCTTTTATCAATTTTTATGAATTTTGTGTCAGCCCCTTGATCTCATACGATAACTCCTGGCACATTACTTGCTGTATATTGTTCTTTTTTGATCATCACCAGGTCAGTCCTTATAATTTGGTATTCCTTACTTCCATCGCTGCTCCGCAAAACATAGAGTTCTTCCTTCGTTTACTATGATTCACCCTTACTAGCAACCCTTACTACTAAAGATCGACAGGTATGTCTGCATCTATTTGATGAAAGGCAGCCGCAGGACAAGCCCAATCATCTTAAGAATAGGTGTCATCTTGATTATTTGTTTGAGATCACTAGGGCTGACATATATTTTTGCATCCCAAACACCCATTTTTCCGGTTGCTACGATGGAGTTATCTATAACTTCTAGTTTAGATACCTGAACCTCCATATCTCCAGCTGGTGTAACCATTCTCGGCATAATCTATCTACTCCTTAATGAAACGCCTATTAATAAACCTCAAATAAACCCCATATGATTTACTCATGCCAATTTTTCATGTGATTGCGAATCTCCTCAGTGATTACTTCACTGGGATAGTATTTATCATAAAAATCGATGTCAAGATGGTGAACAGTAATGCCAACCGGCAGGAAAATTGCATCGAAAAATGCCGGGAAACGACCGTATTCTTCGTAAACATAGTTGCAAAAATCCTTGGTGATCTGGATGGTTTCTTTACTGTATTTTGGTATACCCTTTTGGGCCGCTTGCCAATCCTTAAATGGTGTCACACCTTTAAAGTTTGATGTAAAGATGCCGTTTTCACCCTCCCGTTCTGCAACAAGAGCATCTACTGCCTCATCCATATTCTTGTAATTAGGCGGGCAGAAGGATGTTAATTGTCCTCGGATGGCAACCGGGTTGGGCAGGCCATCTTTGCCTGTAATGAAAGTAGCGCCTAAACCTCTGCAGAATGGAGTACCACCCAAAACGATCAATGGTGTAAAACCAGCCCAAACGAAATTGCCCAGCCCCATAGCCTCACAGGCAAGAGCCATATTCTGCACTTTATAGTGTCCCATAGCAACCACTACATTGAATACAAAGGTTTCAAACATTAACAGGGGTACTGAAAATCCCTGGTCAAAACGGCCAGCATCGATCCACTTCTGGACACCAGCCGGTTTACCTTTCATCTGATCCAGGATGTAGTATCCTTCATGTTCAAATGCATATAGCAGGAAGTTGATATATTCGGAAGTTAAATCCACAACAGGCAAAAACAATGTTGAGCCAGGTGCATTTACAAACCATTGGTTTGATTTTAACCACGCTTCAGCAGGGAACTGAGGCCGGCCATCAAATACCTTTACTGTATGCTCCTTGAAAATTTTCAGGATTTTATCCCGATCCTCTTCTGTCTCGATCTCAACGACCTTTTCTGCATCAGGAGGATTGTAAAAGAAAATGCCATCATCGTTAATAAAGGCAAATGCTGTATTCTGATTGTTGCACGGACAAGGAGTTGTTCTTCCATTCCAGGTGGACATTACTCCTGTTATCAGCTGCTGTTCGCCAAGAGCAACTCCGTTAACACCGTCACCAGCCCAGCACAAAATGGCTGTTTCTAAATCACTGAGGGGAACTGGCTCTTTTTCAGACACATAATCAGTAATACCATCTGAGATCTTATACCCTAGTCCAAAACGACGCCCTCTGCGGTGTGCTAGTGACTTGAAAAGAGAGTAATCAAACAACTTGTTAATACGCTCACGATCTGGCATTAGACATACCTCCTCTGTTAATGAGATGCTTATACTAATTACTCGCAAATTTCATGCCAACTGTAAAAGGGAATGCTATCAACTCTTTAACCCCAGTGTTTCTGCCGGCCCTCCCTCGCCAACATCCATTATCTTTCTATTACTGCACCAATTTTGAAGCAGAACAGAGCTTTCTTGCGCCGATAAACCTCCTTACAACGCGCAAAAGCCGCTGTACTAGCAGGCAGACAAAAGCTTTTTTATTGCACCAAAAATGAATCAGTAATTGCTGCACATGCAGGGAATGAACCGATCAATAAAGAAATAGTTAATATGTGCTTTAGAGCACAGTATCAGCTACAAAGACCATGGGTACCAATGTCCAACAATCTATTGTTAGAAGAATTAGTGCATCACTTAATCCAGCACTGATGAGGTGATTGTTGTGGCCAAAGGGAAACAAACGAAACCCGATGATTTTATTCCTGCTTTGATAAACCAAGATAAAAACCAAACAAAATTCAGCAGTACTTTTTCTTTAGACAATGAACTGAAAAAGGTAATCGATCTGTTCCCAGAAGGAGTTATGATAACCGACTTAGAGCACAATGTGATCATGGTCAACAAATGGCACGCCCTATTGGATTATTTTGCAGAAGATGAGCTAGTAGGCAAAAACTTATTTGATCTGCATAAAGAGGGCTATTACACAGAACTGACATCTTGGATGAGATCAAAAGATAGCATCCACATGCTTATCCGGACGAAAAATAACCGGGTGCTGCTGGTGACAGGCAAAATAATCTGGCAGGAATCCCGGGATATTGCTGGCTGGTTTTATACCCTGCAGGATGTTCATGATTTCAGGGAATTAAAATTGGTGCTTGAAAAGAGAGCTGCCATTCCCTCAGCATTCAATCACCGGGGCAAACAAGAACAATCACCAGAATTCATTTATAAAAGCAAGAAAATGCAGAGCATCTTTAATACCATGCTCAAAGTGTGCTGGGCCGATTCCCCTATAATTATCACAGGAGAATCAGGCACAGGCAAAGATGTGATAGCCAGAAAGATCCACGAATTGAGCAATCGTTCCGGGAGATTTGTGCATGTAAACTGCCCTTCCATTCCTGAAACACTTTTTGAAAGCGAATTATTCGGCTATGAAACCGGCGCTTTCACTGGCGCAAAAAAGAATGGCAAACCAGGCCTTTTCGAAATGGCTGAAAACGGCACAATTTTTTTAGATGAGATAGGAGACCTCTCCTACAACATGCAATCCAAGTTGCTACAAGTGATGCAAGATGGTAGTTTCAGGCGTGTAGGGGGGACCCGTGATCTGAAAGTCACTGCCCGGGTTATTTCCGCAACAAATCAAGATCTAAAGAAATTGATAGCTGATGGCAAGTTTAGAGCGGATTTATATTACCGCTTATGTGTGATCCCGATCCATGTTCCTCCGCTGCGGGAGCGAACAGAAGATATCCCTATTCTAGCGGACCACTTTTTACAAGAACTCAACATCAAATACGGCATCCGCAAGCAGTTTTCTCAGGGTTTGGTTGACTGGATGCTCAGTTATTCCTGGCCTGGTAATGTCAGAGAGTTAAAGAACCTGGTTGAAAGGCTTTTTGTCAGTTCCAGCAAAAATATCATCCAGTTTTCCGATCTTGGTTTTGAAAACTTGGATGAAGCTATCGCCCACTCCTGCTATAAAGAAGACATTACCCTAGAAGAGGCAGTAGCAAACCTGGAAAAACTGCTTATATCCCGGGCGCTGAAAGAAACCCCTAATACCCGGGACGCGGCAAAGAGCCTTGGTATCAGCCAGTCAACACTACTGCGCAAGGCCCATAAATACGGGATTGACACAAGTTAGTCCTCATGCCAGATTTTCATATGGTTATGGAAATGCTCAGTCAGGGCATCAGGTGGATAATAAGTTTTGTAAAAATCCAGATCCACATGATGAACAGTAGCTCCCACAGGTATCAACAATGAATCGATAAAAGCAGGAAATCTGCCGTACTCATGCAAAATATAGTTGCAGTAATCTTTTGCCACCTGCAATATTTGTTCCGAATACTTGGGGATATTGTCCACCTTGTTTTTCCATTTCTTGATTGGGGTGCTTCCGGTATAGCCGGAGACAAAAATACCATTCTCACCCCAGCGATCCGCGACAATAGCATCTACCGCCTCATCCATACTCTTATAGTTTGGCGGGCAATAGGATTCCAAATGGTTTTTCAAGGCCACCGGATTAGGTATTCCGTCTTTGCCACGAATAAAAGTTGCACCTAATCCCCTGCATAAAGGAGTTTCACCTAGAAGAACAAAAGGAGCAAACCCGGTATGAGCCCAACAGCCCAAACCCATCACTTCACATGCCAGGGACAAATTCTGTATTTTATAATGAGCCATAGATACCACAAGATTAAAAATAAAATTCTCAAACATTACCAGGGGCATAGAAAACTCTGCATCAAAAACCCCCTTATCGATCCACTTCTCTGTCCCTGCAGGCTTACCTGCAATATTGTCATAAATATAGTAACCTTCCTGACCAAATGCAAAGAGGAGAAAATTGATGTATTCTGCAGTGACATCTATGATCGGCAAAAAGAATGTTGTGCCTTTTTTGTTAACACCCCATCTATTTGAACTTAACCAAGCCATATCGGGGATTTGAGGCCTCTCATCTACAATTTTGACTGTGTGTTTGCGATAAACATCCAGAATTTTTAGCCGATCCTCGGGAGTTTTAATCTCGACCAATTGGGTGGCAGCAGGAGGCTTATAAAGGAATATTCCATCATCATTAATAAAAGCAAGAACTGAGTTTTGGCTGTTGCACGGACAGGGATGGACGCGGCCGTTCCAGGAAGACATCACTCCTGTCACTACCTGCTGTTCGCCGAGGGCTAATCCAGTGACACCATCTGCAGCCCAGCAGAGAATAGCCAATTCCAACTCGGTGAGAGGGACAGGAGCTTTCTTGGATTCATAATTTGTAATACCGTCATTGATTTTATAGCCCAGGCCAAAGCGACGGGTGCGCCTCCGGGCAAGGGCTTCGAAAAGAGATTGATTAAATAAGTGATCAATACGTTGCCGGTCATCCATTGGTATTCTCCTCCCCTATTGCTCACCCATCGTCATCTACCCACGAAGATCGATGGTAAATGAGCTGTTTTTGTCATGTTTATGGCAATTTTGAATTGTACATAGGTCCATTATATACATCATCTGTTCTCACGTCTATGGAAACAGGCGGTGGCAGCCACCGCGAAAAGGGACCTGTCCCCCTGATCGCGCAGGGGGACTATCCCCCTGATCGGGCGGGACAGTCCCCCTGCTCTCGGTATCGTTCTTTTTAACTGACTTTCTCAAATTCGTCTTTGCCTGCTCCGCATACGGGGCAAACCCAGTCATCCTGCAGGTCTTCGAAGGGTGTTCCTGGTTCGATGCCGTTTTCCGGATCCCCTTCTGCCGGGTCATATACATAACCACATACTGAGCACTCGTACTTATCCATTCCATTACTCCTTTTCTCTTTATTATCTTTATGATAAGTGGGAGCAGATGGTGGTGTACTCCCCCTTTTCACCTGGTGATAGTAGGCGTAGGTCATTGGGTTGCCCTGCTTCAAAACTTCTGCGCCTATTATTTCTCCAATGAAAATGGTATGTGTTCCTGCATCCACATCCTGGATAAGCTTAGCCTCAATATAGGCCAGAGTATTGTCAATTAGATAAGGCAACCCTTGAGGGGTTAGTTCGTATTTTACATCGGCGAATTTATCCACATCTCTACCTGATTTGAAGCCAAACTGCCCGATCAGGGAAAGGGGAGTTGTCTCCTCTAAGATGGAAACAGTAAACAACCCGCTTTTCTTAATGAATTCATGGGTCAAATTCTGTTTATTGATACTTATTGCTATAGTTGGAGGCTCACTGGATATCTGGAAGACTGTATTGGCAATCTGTCCATTTAGGCGATCCCCATCTTTAGATGCAATCACATAGACACCGTAGCTGATACTGTAAAGCGCTTTTAGATCCATCTTCTGTCCCTCCTATTTAACGGCTTCAGTAAGCTTGCTAGCTGTCTCCCTGAAACTACCTAGGTCTTCTTTGCCGGGAACATACTGTATTTTTACCATTTCCTCAGCATTTCCCTGCCCATTTCCTGGAGAACAGAAACTCATTCGGCGCCCTTTGACCTCCCCATCCGTAGGAGCCAAACGCAAAACTCATGCGTTTTTTACCTCAGCCCTTGCATATAGGTGGGGAACTAAGCCACGTTGGGGAGCATCCCATTGTTGATAGTGGGAGTCATTGGACAGAAGCAGCTTGTCCTCCGGGATATTAGGTCACCTTATTGTCAAGCCAATACATAACAGTTATTAATAATTTTCTGCTTTGATCTCAAAATAGGCCCTGGGATGGTCGCAAACGGGGCAGACCTCTGGAGCTTCTTTCCCGTAATGAATATGTCCGCAGTTCCCGCACTTCCAGGCCTTTACTTCCTCTCTCTCAAAAACCTTGCCTTCTTTAATGTTCTGCAGTAATTTCAAATATCTCTCCTCGTGTTCTTTCTCAATGGCAGCTACCTTCTCGAAAAGCTCAGCTATCTCATTGAAACCTTCTTCTCTTGCTGTTTTTGCAAACTCAGCATACATCTCTGTCCACTCGTAATTTTCACCAGCAGCCGCATCCTTTAAGTTTTCATCTGTTGCCGGAACTCCATCATACAGCAGTTTAAACCAAATCTTGGCATGTTCCTTTTCATTGCGTGAAGTCTCTTCAAAAAAAGCAGCGATTTGGTTGTAGCCGTCTTTCCTGGCCTGAGAGGCATAATACTCATACTTAACTCTCGCCTGAGATTCACCAGCAAAAGCCGCCTTTAAATTAGCCTCAGTTTTTGAACCTTTCAGATTCATATTCTCTCCTCCTCCAGTATAATCTTATTCGTTAAAAAAAAGGGAGCAAAGCTCTACCCCACAAAACATCTGTCTTTACTAAGCTTTAAAATGATCATACCATAATATAGTTAATAAGGCAACTAATTCTTTATGGCAACAAAATACCTGTTATTATCTCTACCTAACAATGCCTAGCAACAATTTTCTTCTCCTCAGGCGTTTTTTCTGCACCCTAGTCCAATTCTCTGAAGGTCGGTGGCTGTATCCCCCTACTACTCATAATTCATGACCAAAAGCTCGTCTACATCCCCTCGTCTATCAGCCTTGGAGTTAATGACACGTTTGGCCTGGATCACTTCTATTCTATAGTCTTTATAGAGTTCCAAAATGAACTCTGTAGCCGAATTTGATAAAAGAAATTTAATTCCTTTCCTATTCAGCTCATCACAGACCTTTTTCAGCCTGATCTGCTCGTCCCGGCTAAAACCCCCTTTATCATATTCTGTGAAGCTGGCGGTTTCTGACACCGGGTCATAGGGTGGATCAAGATAAACAAAATCCCCCTTTGCCGCGCTTTGTAATGCAGCCTCAAAATCCTGGCAGGTAAATTTGATATCCGCTGTATTGAAATATTCGCTGACCGCCCGTAAGGTGCTTTCATTGACAATGTTCGGGTTTTTGTAATTGCCAAAGGGTGCATTAAACTCCCCTGATTTGTTGACCCTAAACAAACCATTGTAGCATGTCTTGTTAAGGTAGATGATCCTTGAGGCCCTTTCTACTTTGGTCAACTTGCTGTACTGCTCCTTGTCCCGGTCCAGTTCTCTGATCTTATAAAAATACTCTCTCTCATTCTTGTGTTTCTTGAGGTTCTCTATCAATTCATCCACATTATCTTTGATGACCTGGTAAATATTCATTAATTCCTGGTTGATATCATTGACAACAGCCTTTTCTGGCTGCAGCTCAAATAATACCGCTCCCCCGCCAAGAAAAGGCTCATAATAGGTGGAAAACTCATCAGGAATGTATTTTGTAATCTCGTCTAATATCTGACGCTTGCCACCAGCCCATTTTACTACCGGCGCGACTAATTTATTTTTTGCCAAGGTTACTCCCTCAATGACCTTTCCCACAGTAGGATATCACTATTTATTTTATAGAACTTAATTCCTGTATATTATCCATTCGGTAAATTGTTATAAAATCCTACCTTAGGAAGCATAGGGTCTTTTTGCTTGTTTCGTTGATCGGTCAAACGATCAGATCTGCGGCTGGGACTCTCCCGTTGACTGGTTGCGGCTGCACTGGGAGGAAACCTGTCCTCCCGATCGCACGGGGGGACTGTCCCGTGATGGAATAAGCGCCCCTGACATGCAGTAAATTGTTGCAACATACAACTGTTGTAAAGTACAATAGTAACAGGAGGTGTTTTCTTGATAAACAGCGATGTAATTCAGCTGCGCGAACTGCTCAGACAGTTGAACCGAAAACTTGGACTACTGGATAAGACCCAATTATCCTGTTGCGGGATAACATACAGCCAGTGCCACGCATTGGTGGAAATCGGCAGCAAACAGTCCTTATCTATCAACGAATTGGCTGAACTGCTGGGGCTGGACAAAAGCACATTGAGCAGAACAGTCAATACCATGGTGGAGCAGGGTCTGGTGACCAGAGAACCGGACCCCGATGACCGGCGTTATGTGAAGATCAAACTGACCCCAGCCGGAAGCAGTTTGCTGTCAAACATTGAAGACAAAATGACAGACTACTACCTTAATATTTATCAAGCCATCCCCCAGGATAAAAGAAAACAGGTTTTAGAAAGCCTTGAGTTGCTTGTCAAAATCATAAAAGGATGCTGTTGTTAAGGATTTTTATGTATGCATAATTCGTTAAGGAGGTCTTTTCATGGGTAAAGATATCAGAGATACTGTGAGGGAGCAGTACGGTGAAATTGCCAGCAAACTGAAGAAAGGCGGCACATCATCCTGTTGCTGCGGTCCATCCTGCTGCACTCCCATTATTAATCCAGAATTATTCTATAATGATCAGCTCCGTGATCTACCTGCTGAAGCAATCAATGCATCATTGGGCTGCTCCAACCCCTTACTCTTCGCAGAATTAAAGGAAGGGGAAACAGTCCTTGATTTGGGAAGCGGAGGGGGAACCGATGTGTTGGCTGCATCTCGGTATGTCGGCGAAAAAGGCAAAGTGTATGGGCTGGACATGACCGATGAAATGCTGGAACTAGCCAATCAGAATAAAGAACTGGCGGGTGCCAGAAATGTTGAATTTCTAAAAGGCTTTATTGAGGAAATCCCCCTTCCTGATGAAACTGTTGATGTGGTAATTTCCAATTGTGTAATCAATCTATCTATGGACAAAGAAAAGGTCTTCCGAGAGATTTACCGTGTCTTGAAGCCGGGTGGGAGGTTGGCCATTGCAGATATCCTGTCATTGAAAGAAGTACCCGCCAAAATCAGAAAAATGACAGAGATGTGGGTCAGCTGCATCGCAGGAGCAATGGACATTGATCAATGCAAGAAAATCTTATCCCAAGTGGGCTTTCACAATATAGAAGTAGAACCAGTGCATTATTATACAAAAGAAGGGCTTAAATCCATGGCAGGTGATAAATCAGAAATCACCAGTGAGGAATGGGAGCTTATTGACCGGGCCTTTGCGGGTTCCCATATCAAAGCTGTCAAATAAAAACCGCGCAGGGTTATCTTCCGAAATAAAGTTGTATCAATGGAGGACTGAATGATGGGAAAAACAGCGCTGCTTATTATTGATATGCAGAATGACTTCTGTCTGACCGGGGCACCCTTTGAGATCAAAGGCGCTATGTCAGTGGTCCCACAGATAAAAAAAGCTCTTGATGCAAGCAGGAAATGGGGCCTGCCTATCATATATATTATCCGCCACTACCGTGCAGATGGCAGTGATGTAGAGATCACCAGATATCACGATTTTATAAAAAAAGGCGGAGCTTGTATCAGGGGAACAAAAGGAGCGGAGATCATCGATGAACTAAAACCGTTAAAAGGGGATTATATTATCGAAAAACAGCGCTGGAGTGCTTTTTTTCAGACAGAATTGGATATGTTACTGCGCAGACTAAAGGTCAACCAGATCGTAGTAACAGGCATTCAAACCCCAAACTGCATACGGGCAACTGTATGGGACGCCAACTCATTGGATTATGATGTAATCCTACTGACAGATGGAACAACTGCAAAAACCCCGGAGGTACACCGAGCTAATCTCTATGACATGCAGAATATCGGTATTCAATTAATGACCACAGATGAGTTCATTTCTCATCTTCCTAACCTGCCCAAAAATAATTATCTACAGGAGATCTGAAGAGCCATCGAAGGAAGATGAACGAAATCGTTGCGCAGGGGGACTGTCCCGGTGATTGGTCGTCCCCCTGATTGTTCACTGATCATTAGTTGATTTCATCCAAGGTGCCAAACCTGTAACCCTGGGCTTTCAGGTCTTTAATGATGCGGTCAAGGGCTTCTGTGTTGCTCTGGGATACCGCATGGAGCAGGATCACATTCCCGTTGTGGACATTATCCATTACCATCTTATAGGCATAATCGGCACCCTTCTGCTTGTTGACATCCCAGTCATCATAGGCTGAACTCCAGAACACATTTCTATAGCCCAGATCACTGGAAATCTTCAGCGTTCTTTCACTGAACTCACCCTTCGGCGGGCGCAGATACCTCATATCTAGGCCTGTTCTCTCCCGAAAAGCCTTATTTAACCCCTCAATTTCATCTATTACCTTCTGGTTATCCACTTCTGGCAGACTGGGATGGCTCACAGTATGGTTTCCAACTATATGGCCTTCATTGACCATCCTTTCCACCAGTTCAGGATTCTTGTTTAAATAAGGCAGGGTAATAAAAAATGCTGCCTTTACATTGTTATCCCTTAGAATATCCAGTATTTTCGGAGTATAGCCATATTCATACCCCTCATCAAAAGTGAGATACACCACCTTCTGGGAGGTATCACCCAGATAAAAACCACCGTATTTGTTCACTAATTCGGCCATTCCAGCACCTGTTCCCGGAGTAGAATGATCGCTTTTTCTCAGCACATACCAGGCGTATTTTTTATTATCATATTTATTGTAATCGGTTTCGCCTGGTTCTTGCGACGGGTCTTCAGAGGGCTCTTTATCTTCGGGATCTGGCTCAGGCTCCTCTTGCCCATTGCCGCCGTTTTCCGCAGGGTCATTCTCAGACTCAGATTCATTCTTCTCATCATCGATAACAACTGGTGTTTTATCTACGCCATTCTGCTGTGAATCATCTGATAAGCGACAACCAATCCAAAATAGACCAGCTAGCACAACTAGAGCAATAAAAATAAACCACCATTTTTTCATATCCGTCACCTCCTTTTTTTCTGTACCTTGCCTTACCCTTCCCTTGTCATATTGTTATTGATAACCCTTCATAAATCCTGAAATTCTATTTTTTACTTCACTTATTTTTTATAATAATCTCTATTCTATTAATTTTCGGCATATAAATGTAATGACCTCTATTTTAAACTATCAATTCTATGAATTTTGAGAATAATGTGATCTCACTTTCAGATTCCCTTAATTCTATTGCCAACTGGAAAAAGACCTAACAATTATCCTTTAGAACCCGCCCGTCGTCAATGGAAAATCTTTTTCACCATAATTAGTTATGATAACATATGACTAAAGGAGCACAATGGTTAGCTTATTACCATAAGTGGTAATTATTTGATAGCCTATATTTGGGGGTGCATCATGCTCATAGGCTTAATTTTCGGTTTAATAGTCGGTTGGATTATTTCACTTTTTGGTGGAGATGCTCTACTTATTCAAGGGATTTCCGAGTTAACGGGAAAGCAAATCAGCACTGCGGGATATTATACTATTTTTGCTTTACTGGGTTTAATTGGAGGTTTTATTAAATATAGAGGCTGAGGAGCAAATTAATAAAAACCTCCCTGTCAGTTTGATGGGGTCATGCCAATAAAACTCAGCTTTTCGTCACACATATTCTAGGTTGAAAAATACCATCCATAATCAAGGCTTCAAGTATTTCATCAGGGGCTTACATATATTCTATAAAGAACACCTCAGCGAAAAATTTGAACCCCCTATACATAAATGGCCGCGATGCAGTACTGTTTTGATTTACCGATAGATGCAGAAACTCGAAAGGGGTAAACTCTTGTGCTGATTACCGAAAAAGAATGCCGCACAGCTCTCAACAGATGCGGTATCCCGGGGATCGATTACTGCCTTAATCCATATACAGGATGCAGCCACGGTTGCCTTTATTGCTATGCCAGCTTTATGAAAAAGTTCTGCAATATTTCAGCTGAATGGGGCTCATTTGTTCAAGTAAAGGTTAATTTTGCCGAGCGGCTGCAGGCATCACTGAAAAGAAAAAAACAGGGCTGTGTTACCCTGTCCAGTGTGACTGACCCCTACCAACCGGTGGAAAGGAAATATAAGCTGACCCGCTCCTGTCTGGAACTGCTCACAGGCACAGACTTGTCGGTCAATATTCTCACCAAATCAGATCTGGTGCTGCGGGATTTGGATCTCTTGAAAAAACTGCCCCAGGTGAAAGTCGGCTTGACAATTACCACTATGGACCCCTATGTGGCAAAACTGCTTGAGCCCGGTGCCCCCTCCCCTGAGAGACGAATGCAAGCCCTTGCCCAACTGGCAGCTGCAGGGATCAAAACATGGATTTTTATCGCCCCGGTAGTCCCGGGAATTGCCGATACCAGGGAAAACCTGTCTTCTATAATAAGAAAAGCTGCAACAGCCGGAGTCCAGGAAATAGACTATGATCCCCTCAACTTCTACCCAGCGGCTGTATCTAACCTGAGAGCAGTGTTTAAAAAGCACTGGCCGCGTCAGCGTTCTATCTTTGAAGCAGCCTGCCGGGAGCCTTATTATTACAAACAACACCTGCACAGTTTAGCAGATGAGCTATTGGCTCGATATGGGTATGAATGAAGTGCAGCGGCGGGGCAAGGTAATTGAAAGGATTTAAACGCAATAAATTAACAGGGGTAGGTTTTGTACGACCTCCCCTGTTATGTTTAACTCTGTACCTTTAGTTTTATCACAATGACTTCACTCAGTAAAAAATCAGATTATTAAAATCAGCCTATCGTCTTTATTTTCCTGTACAGTGTGTTACGTGCTATACCTAGCTCTTTTGCAGTTTTGGATATATTACCGTTATTTAATTCGAGAGCTTTTAGTATTACATCTTTTTCGTAATCCTTAAGACGTTTATTAGTTATTGAAGGCTTAGGTACATATTTTAAAATGTGCGGTGGCAAGATATCTGCTTTTATTACCTTTCCCTCACAAAAAACAACAGCATTTTCTAATACATTGCTCAACTCTCTTACATTTCCCGGCCAATCATATTTGTAAAGAAGATTCATCGCTTCTTCATCAATTACCATAGCAGGTTTCTGCAGTTGTTGGCAAAATTTTTGCACAAAATATTCCGCAAGCAGCGGTATATCACCTTTCCTTTCCCTCAAAGGGGGTAGGGTTATACGAATTACATTTAATCTATAGTATAAATCTTCACGAAAATTACCTTTCCATACTTCTTCCCACAAATTACGGTTTGTGGCAGCTACAATCCGAACATTTACTGGCTTAGGCTTTGTCCCACCAACCCGAGTAATCGTTCTATCTTGAAGAACCCTCAAAAGCCGTACCTGCATTTCCATAGGCATCTCACCTATCTCATCAAGAAAGAGAGTTCCTTCATCTGCCAATTCGAATTTACCGATTTTGCCGCCTTTTTTTGCTCCTGTAAAGGCACCATCCTCATAGCCAAACAATTCGCTCTCAATTAATTCCTTTGGAATAGCACCACAGTTGATCGGTACAAAGTGGCCGGTACGTCCGCTCTCAAGGTGAATCGCCTTTGCAATCAACTCCTTGCCAGTTCCACTTTCCCCCTCAATCAATACATTAGATGGAACTTCCGCAATTTTTTTCACTTTTTTGATAACATCAAGCCAAATTCTTGTTTCACCTATTATTTCATCTGAAATATTGGTTTTTTCTCGAGAAATACTCTTTCGGACAATATGGCGGGTATTGTCGGATTTATTTACTGGATTAAATATGAGGATCGTTTTATCAGACCCACTGGATGTTGTGATTAATTCTTTAGTTACTAATCTACACGGCAAACGAGTTGTACCGACCTTTAAATCAAATTGTTTCTGCGGAGTAAACTCATCATGTTTAAACTTTAAATAAGATTCTCCTTCATTTAATAATTCAAGAAAATCCATACCAATCAGTTTATCTTTCTGCTTACATATTAAATTTAAAAAAGTCTGATTAGCATCAATTATTTTGCCCCAGTTATCAATGATTAAAATGCAATGTTCCATAAAACCCTTAATAACTTTCAGAACCGCTTCTGCTTCAACCTTTTGGTCACGTTCTTTCTCCCACCGCAATTGATGCTCAATAACTTGTACACCTAGTTTAAGAATATTTAAAGCACTAGTGGGTAATTGACCAAAAGGATTTGTGAGATCAATGACTCCAATTATTTTACCGTCCGGGTTGTGTATCGGTACCGCAGCACAACTAAATGAATGTAGTACTGATTTATAGTGTTCAAAGCCATGAATCTCAACAGGACCGCCTTCAATCAAAGCTGTTCCTACAGCATTAGTGCCAAGGTGTTCTTCACTTAATCTAACACCCGGAGGTATAGTATAATCACACCTACTGATCGTTTCCAAAACATATCCTTCGGAGTCACACAGCAGAATACAGTTTTTCCCACTCATCGAGCAGATATCCTTCATAATAGGGACTGCAATAGATATTAACTTTTGATTAATGGCAAGCCGTGTCTGTAAAGACTTCTCCGGTAAAATAAATCTTTCATAGCTTACAGGATCAACATTTCGGCATCGTTTCCAGGAATTAACTATAATTGGCTTGATATGTTCGGGCTGAAGACCTTTCTCAAATATCACCCCATTTTTAACATAGTCGTTCCAGATGGTATCGATACTACGATCTACACCAGGTCTGTTGTTTATTTGACGAGTGGTTATATGCATTATTCTCCCCCCACATATCACAATAAGCCAACCAATTATACTATTTATTAAATCTTACCGATCACCTCCTCTGTTAAACCTTATAGAACTTTACATAAAAAAAGTCAATGATAATATGTACCATATTTCACTTATAAAGACATTTTAAGCTGGCGGCATCCTTTTATAAAGATGCCGCCAGTAAAGTTCAAACCTTCTTATTTTTTATTTAAGAAAGGAGCTCCAAAGGACTTTGTAACTGGGCTCATATTCTCTTTGTCAACCTGAACATTGATGATGGCCGGCTTACCAGATTCATACCCGCGTTTAATTGCCGGAATAATATCCTCTGGCTTTGTTACTAGTTCACCATAACCATCCCACATTGCAGGAATCTTATCATAGCGGCGCATATGGGCTAGTTCAGTGGCAACATGGCCTTTCTTGACTTCATCTGGGTGAATAAAAGTCTCTGAGAGCTTAATCATGCCCCAGGAAGAGTCATTAGAGATGACACAAACAACAGGCACTCCCTGTTTTACAAAGGTGTCAAATTCCATCGGATAGAATCCAAAGCTTCCATCACCCGTGTAGTAAAGAACTGGCTTCCCATTGGCAGCCCATGCACCGAGGGTAAATCCAGCACC
>ENA-OWPA01000564-OWPA01000564.1-bioreactor-metagenome-genome-assembly--contig:-NODE-564-length-45658-cov-20.832386_pt1 | contig 45658 bp, 41 predicted proteins | sample MGYA00238139_ERZ651803 | MGnify/ENA primary metagenome ERZ651803 (study PRJEB26909, sample SAMN07631231) | bioreactor metagenome | isolation source: Switchgrass digestor | place: USA: Dartmouth...
GTTTTTTGTTTCGCATGGCTCGTTTCTCTGTTGAGAAACTCACTTCATGCTCAACAGACTAAAGTCCATAATAAAAAACCCTCGCTATAAAGCGAGGGCTAATTGGCATTTTAATCAAGGTTTTCTATTGCATCTGCTATTAAGTTATTATATGTAGCATTTGTCATTATATTTGTATTTAGTTTATCTTTATTTTCCAAGTCTATAAAACATTCAAGAACAGGATTTTTATTTATATCTATAAATTTAATATAAAAATAAGGTATTGCTTCATATGAACTAATATCTGCCAATGTTGTTAAATTATTACTTATGTCATTAAATATATTTTTAATACTTTCAATTGATATTTCTCTTATAGTCACTATATATTGAACCATATTATTATCTATTCTGGTAAATTTAGTATCATTGCCAAATGAAGCTTTACCCCATGCCTCAACCAAAATGTCCTCACCATATGTTTGTGTATCATTAATATACTTTGATGTTATATCATTAAGAGCATCTATGGCTTCTTTTTTAGTTTCCATTAATTTTTCATGATCCTCTTTTAAATTATTGTAATCAATTAGCAATTTATTGTATTCACTTCTTAGTAAATCATAGTCATGCTGAATAGTTTCATTCTCTGATAATAAAATATTGTAGTCATATTGTGATATTCCTTTTGAGCATCCTGATAAAGAATGTATTAGAATAATACATATAAATAGAAATACTCTTCTCATAGGCCGCCCCTTTCTTTTACTATAATATTTCAATAATTTTTGTTGACATATTTTTACACATATTTTACATTAAAAAAGCTATGCTGTCAAAGAATGATTTGCTTATTGCTTTCTTTGACAGCAACAATAATGTAAGTAAACTTCTAAAATCATCTTACACCAATAGCAACAAAAGGGACAGAGATTGATCGCATACCTGCTTATATAATATAATAAATATTACACCCACATTTACACCCATTTAAAAAAAATTAGATGAAACATGATAAAAGGAATATTTTAGAAAATACTTATTTTTCTAACATGATAAAAATTGATGAAATAAGATAAAAGGAATACATCAAAACCTCCCCTTTTTAGCATGTAACCCCCGTGACAATGGAGTCATGGGGGTTACATGTTTTATGGAAGGCTTGAATATCAAGGATTTTAGCGTTTTTAACTATAGCCATGTTTTTTAGCAATATCCTTACAGCTGAAACCGTGTAAACGGTAACGGCACTCTGATGGTAATGAACCCCAACCCTTGACAAAAAGCCATTATGTTTTCCATTTATTTTATTTATAATTAATAACTACATTATCATCAAAAGCATTATATGCTACATATAAAAGAGTATTTCTTGAAATGGTAACTTTTTTTAGACTTGTACAGCCCGAAAATGCACATTCTCCTATATCTTTAACACTATTTGTAATTGTAATACTTTTTTAGACTTGTACAACCCGAAAATGCATTACTTCCGGATTCTGGTATTCTGCCATAAAAGGATGTAATATAATAAAAAATATTGGCATATTATTATGTGATTATTGGATGGTTTTTAAAGATAAGCATATGAAGCAGGTTAAAATAATGGTAATCAGCAAAAGAAAAGTTAAAAAAAACCTCTTCATTATAACAGTTTCGGCCCTTGCCTTATATCTTTTTATCTCTCTGTATTTCCTTAACCATTTCCACTTTAATACCGAAATAAACGGCGTCAATGTATCACTTAAAGCTCATAAAAAACTGCCAGGTGTGGTTGATGAATATATTAAAAACTATCAGTTACAAATAATTGAACGAAACGGTGAAACCGAAATTATAACCGGCCAGGATATCAAAATGCGGTATAACATGGCCAATTCCTTATCCCAAATCAAACGTCTGCAAAATCCATTTATGTGGGTCAGTTCCCTTTTTAAAACCAGCAGATATTATATTAATTACTTTTTTGATTACGATATTGTCTTATTGGAAAATAAAATCGAAAAACTGAAATGTTTAAACAGAGATATAACAGAACCCCGGAATGTGAATTTTGAATACAATAAAGGTTCATATAAAGTTATCCAAGAAATATATGGCAATAAAATCAATAAAAATAATCTTATCAAGGCAATAAATATTTACATATCGGAAGGGAAGCAGGTACTGGATTTAGATTTTATGAATTGCTATGAAAATCCAGAGTATACCATACGTTCTGAAAAGACCATGGATACAAAAAAACTGCTGGACAAATATGTTTCAACAAGAATAACCTATAAATTCGGCGATTCAACAGAACTGGTAGACGGAGCCGTCATACACAAATGGTTAAGCGTTGACAAGAATTTGGATGTCATTATTAACAATAAGGGTGTCGCCTCTTTTATCAATATCTTAAGCCACAAATACGACACCGTCGGAATAAGCAGAACCTTTGCCGCATCTACCGGCAGGATTATCGAAGTTCGCGGCGGCCTTTACGGCTGGAAAATTGATCAAAAAACCGAAACCCTGGCATTAATCAATCATATAAAACACGGGGACATAATTGAAAAAGAACCTGCCTATTTGCAAAAAGCTTTATCCAGAGAAGGAAATGAAATAGGTAACACTTATATAGAAATCAACATCTCAAAACAGCATTTATGGTTTTATAAAGAGGGCAAATTGATTACCCATGGTCCCGTGGTAACCGGAAATCCCAACAGGGGCTACGCCACGGTTCTCGGTGTCTACATGATTAATTACAAACAAAAGGATGCTACTTTAAGCGGGCCCGGTTATGAAGCAAATGTATCCTATTGGATGCCATTTTACGGCAATATAGGCTTACATGACGCCCCATGGAGATACCGTTTCGGAGGAAATATATATCTGACAAACGGTTCCCATGGGTGTGTAAATGCCCCATTATATCTGGCAAAGGCGGTTTTCGAGAATGTTGAAGAAGGAACTCCTGTAGTTGTTTATGAAGAAAATGAAGGGGCCGCTTTACCCAATTGATAAAAACGGCCCCTTAATACGTTCAGCAAATTTTTTATTATTGTATATTACTTGATTTTTATTTTACTTGATTTTTAATATCACTTTATTTCTCCCGTCTTGTATATAAACTTGACATCTCCGTCTTCCTCATCACTTAATCCGGCGAAGGACTTATAATTCTTGGATACGTTGATAATCGCTTTCAGCCGCTCGATTAAATCAGCGGAATCGTCAGCCATATCAATCAGTTTTTGGACACCTTCTTCATTAAACTGTGATAATCCGTCTGAAAGCTGCATTGCTCCGTCTTTTAATTGTGTTATACCGTCAATAAGCGCGGGAGCGCCATTTTTCATCGTCAGTATTCCGTCATACATGGAACTGATACCCTTGTATAGCGTATTTGTTCCGTTTTTCAGCTCATAAGCCCCGTCTTTCAGTTTTAAAGCTCCGCCTGCTGCCTGGGCAACCCCTTCGGTATAGCTCTTAAGCCCCAGATAAAACGTATTGTACTCGTCCAGTGAAGTTTTGAGTGCAATTACCGATTTGGCGCCCTCCGATGCGGCTGCAAGCTTTGACTGCACTTCTTCGCTTGTCATTTTTTCGGATGCTATCTTTTGTATCTGTGTATCAGTATTTTGTTCTATCAGAGCCTGAATATCTTTCTCCTGCATCTTTAAATCAGTGTTATTCCTGATTATATTCTTAACCTGCTCTGAATTCATCTGTTCATTAACTTTTTCTGAAATCAATTCGGTAACTTCTTTACTCTGCATTTGCTCATCAGTGTTTTTTGCGATTAATGCCGTAATTTCTTCGCTGCCCATTTTCTCATTCACAGCCGCTTCTATGCGGTTCTTTGTTGCCTCATCCAACAGGCCTGATAAAACCGCCGCATCATATCTTGCTTTATCCATGCCGGTTGCGGCTAATACCACCTGTTCTTCGACATTTCCGCGGACTGTTGCCGTAACTTTGGCTGATACCTGCTCTTTCACCGCCTTCATGACTTCTTGCTGTATCTGATCTTGAACCGCTGATTTGACACGTGCTTCAACCTCTTTACGCACGGCATCGGTAACCTGGGACTTAATATAATCCCTTTGCTGTTCAACAGCTGCGGTAACCTGTTCAAGGGCTTTATTATATACATTTTTCTCGTCAAGCGATTCAATAATTTCATTCAGTACAGCAGCGTAATTATCAATGGTAAGTTCAGGTACCGAAAGCCCAGCCTCTTTTAATTGTTTCTCAGCCGTAGCAAGGAATGTTTCAAAAACCTTTTTTGCTCCGTTGTTTAAACTGTCATTATTTGCTGCCAACGTACCGAGTCCCTTGGACAGTTCTGCCGTTCCATCATATAGTTTTTTTGCCCCGTCATCAAGAGAATAAGCACCTTCTTTCAGCTTGGCGGCTCCCTCAGCCAGTTCATCAATTCCGTTAACCAGCTCTTCCGATTTGTCAAGCAGCGTGCACAGACCGTTGTACAAAGATGAAGAACCGTCAAGAAGCTTTGCCATGGCATCGCTCAGTTCATCAATTGAACCGGATAAATCCGTTATGTCATCTATTTTTTCTGTATCAATATTATTAATTAACGAATTGGTTGCAACGGTAACAGTCATGCCGAGAGAAAAGTTATTGACATCTGCAGTTATTTCTACATAAGAAGGTATTTCAAACTTTTTATCAAGTTTATCTTCAATCTTATCCTTATTAATTCCTAAATCCTCTTCAAGTCCCGGCAGCGCCAGTCCTATAACTACGGTTCTGTCACCGTCATTAATGACTTTGCCGTTTGATACTTCAACATTGGAAAACGTGTCGTTATCAAGAATCATTCCTGTAAGCATTGCAAAAGGAACATATATTTTCTCATCTTTACCGTTTATTTTGACATTTTCATACCGGTTATTTTCATAGTCAAAACGGATGGTAACCTTTCCGCTCTTTCCTGCCAGCTCATCGGGGGATACGGTTTCGCCGTCCAGTTTATAGGAAACCTTAAGACCAACCGGCAGTTCTTTTTCAATTGTACCCTGATAATATATATCGTTTCCCCGGGCGTCCCATACACGGACGTTATCACCGCCGAGAGTATATTCTTCGTCGCCTTTAACATTTTCTATATTTTCCAGTTCTGACACATCATTTATCTTGTCACTGGAAAGCGTATTTTTTATCCAGTCACTGACAATGATTTTCTGTATCGTACCGTCCGCATCGGCCAGAACATATACGGTTTCATCCTTGTATGCATTGCTTTCCGATAAATCTCCCTGCTGTTGTTTATCTTCATCCAGCTGTTCTTCAGTATTATTTTTTTCAGCCTGATCTTCAACAACCTTATCATCATTTGCGGCAAATGCATAAAGTGCCCCACCCGCAAATAAAACCATACACAGACAAATAGAAATGATTTTTGCAATTTTTCTTTTCATTAGCCCATCACCTCAGATACTTTATTTATTTTTGTCATGCCAAGAGTTGTCTTGCAGATTAATTTATCGCAAAGCAGCAAGAACGCAGGAAGAAGGAAAATAACCATAAGCGAGCTGATTATAGCTCCCCGCGCCATAAGCATGCACATGGAACTGATTATGTCGATATCGGAATAAACAGCCACACCAAATGTGGCAGCAAACAGACCCATGCCGGAAACAATTATGGACGGAATTGATGTAGTAAGGGCGATCCGCACGGCTTCTTTTTTGCTGTTGCCGTTTATCCGTTCGGTCTTATATCTCGTAGTCATTAAAATTGCATAGTCCACGGTTGCTCCCAGCTGAATCGTACTTATGCATATAGGGGCAATAAACGGCAGGCTCTGACCCATATAATGCGGCAGACCAAGATTTACGAATATGGCAAGCTCAATCACTGCAATCAGGATGAACGGCAGCGATATGCTCTTTTCAACCAAAAGGATTATAATAAATATCGCTATGATTGAAACCGCATTTACCACCTTGAAATCCTTGTCCGTGGTTTCGATCATATCTTTCATGCACGGAGCTTCACCGATAAGCATACCGTCGGGATCATACTTTTTGAGTATGCTGTTGAGTTCATCAATCTGATTGTTTACCATATCGCTTGCAACCTTATATTCCGAGTTTATAAGCATAAGTTCCCATTTATCGCTTTTTACTACGGATGTAAGCGACTCCGGCAGAATTTCTTCCGGCACTCTGGACCCGACAACAGATTCAAGGCTTATCACATATTTTACTCCGTCCACCCGCTCCATTTCTTTTATCATTGAGCGGATATTCTTAACCGGGACCGATGTATCAACCAGCAACATATGGGTGGAACCGATGTTAAAACTGTCCCGAAGCTTTGAGTTGGCAATAACATAATCTATATCTTCCGGCAGGCATTCACCCATATCATAATAAACTTCGTCGTTGGATTTTTTATAGCCGTAATATGCAGGCGGGAGAATAATCAAAAAAAGTACAAGAAAAACAGGGAAAATTTTTATTATACCTTTTGACAGTTTTTCCGCATTCGGGATCAGGGAACGATGCTTTGTTTTTTGCAAAGGTTTGTCAAGCAACAGAATAAGCGCGGGCAGGACAGTCACAGATCCGATAACACCGAAAAGCACTCCTTTAGCCATGACAATTCCAAGATCCCTGCCCAATGTAAACGACATAAAACAAAGGGCAATAAAACCTGCTATGGTGGTTACAGAAGAGCCTATGACACTTGTCAGGGTTTCATTGATGGCAATCGCCATTGCATCTTTTTTGTCGCTGTTCTTAATACATTGTTCGTTATAGCTGTGCCACAGGAATATGGAGTAATCCATCGTAACGGCAAGCTGTAAAACCGCAGATAGCGCTTTTGTTATATAAGATATTTCGCCCAGGAAATAATTACTTCCGAGATTGAGCATGATCATCATACCGATTGATGCGAGGAAAGCAAAAGGAATCAGCCAGCTGTCCAGCAGTAAAACCATCGCCAGGCAGGCAAACAATATTGCCAGTCCGACATAAATAGGCTCCTGGCGTTCGCACAAATCCTTAAGGTCGGTTACCAGCGCCGACAATCCAGTCACAAAACACTGCTTGCCGCATATCGACCGTATTTCCTTTATTGCTTTAATAGTCACGTCATCCGATGTTGAAGAATCAAAGAATACCGCCATCATTGTTGCATTTTCCGTATTGAATGCTTCATACAGCTCATCCGGCAGCATTTCCATCGGTATCGATAAATCCGCAACCGAATCATACCAGATAACACTGTCAACATGCTCCACTTCCGCAATCTTTGCTTTCAGTTTCGCCACATCCTTTGCAGGCATGTTTTCCACAATAATGAAAGAAAAGGCGCCTTTGCCGAAGTCGTCCATCAGTTCATTCTGACCGATAACCGTTTCCATATCTTCCGGCAAATATTCGAGCATGTCATAATTCACCCTGGTACCGATATATCCCAATACCGACGGAATCATCAAAACAAGGGTCAGTATCAGAATCGGCACCCGCAATTTTACTACCGCTTTCCCAAACTTCATTTGTCTTCATCCTCCGTTTCAAAGCTGTCAATTTCAATAAAATCCGGGTATTGATGCTTGATAATTTTTACTGTTGTAATTGCTACAAATAGATTAAGACATCCTTCCGCAACCAGAGTGGCGCCAAGAAGAATTGTCATAATCCTGGCACTTTCGGAGGGTTTAAAAACAAGAATTAGTGCAACAATTCCGGTAACGATAGCCAGAGCAAGAATCCCCCACCATTTTCCGATGCCGAACTTTTTGGAATCAAGTGCTATCTGAATCTTGAACAGGCTGTCGGCAAGCAGGACTATTCCCATGGCCATAAATAGCAGATTAATTGCATCAGCAGGCTTTAAGAGCACGATAATACCTAAGACCAGTGCAATTATTCCGAATTGCAGATCATATTGAAATGCCAGCCGGAACAAATCCTTTGAAAAATAGCCCACCAGCTTTATACAGCCAAAAAAGATCATTACCGCACCCAATATTCTTCCGATTGCCAGCATCGATATATCAGGCAGGCTTATGATTAAAACTCCTAATAAAACAAGAATCAGCGACACAACTATGTAGCCGATTTTGGCTATCCGCATAGGTATGACGGAACGCACTTTCAAGTTTCAATCCCTCCTTTTTGATTTATTCAGCATTATATGTCCGAACCTGAAACTTATCTACAGACAAAAAAATGCCCGTGACCGAAAAAAGGGCACGGGCATTTAATTGACCAAAAATTAGGCACCGCAAGGATTTATGTCTGAAAATCAGACATATCTAAGCCGGTGCCTAAATAATAAACATAATTATTTAATCTGTCATCTCATGGAATCTGCCGTATTCATAGAATTAACCATAATTATTTTACTTAATATTATCACTTATTATTATTGATATACCATTATCATTTATTATTATCTCTTACAACAATCAATTACTTTCTTTATCGCCTTCAATACTCCTGCGTATCATTTCTTCAATCATTCCTTTTTGCAATTCACAGATACGGTGTATTTTGTTATGAACATCCTCTTTCATTCCGGTTCTGAGCCAGTCAATGACCATACCGAAACACTGGGCTTTATAAAACTGCAATATCAAATCGCGATCTTCATTAGAAATCGGATGTCCTGCAAATACGGTTTTGCCGTAAGAAACCACGACATAATCGCAGACTTTCCAAAGATACTGCTCAAAAATATCACGGTTCACCGATTTGAATATATTGAGTATGGCATGGCGATGTTTTTCAGCAAAATCAATAACCGCATTAAAACCCATTTCCAGGGAATCCAGGCTGGGATATTCGGTTATGATACGATCCGCCTCTTCTATTACAATTTTTTCAATCAGCGACGGTATATCCTGAAAATGATAATAGAATGAATTCCGGTTGATGCCACATGCTTCAACAATATCCTTGACCTTAATTTGCGAAAGAGGACGCTCGCTGAGTAGCTTTATAAATGTTTCCTTTATTGCCTTTTCAGTAAAATTCGCCATATATCTCACCTTTCCTCAGCATTTACTCATTATGTCATCAAGCCGGTAATAAACACCCCAAGATAAAAAGTATAATACTAAAATATTTTCGTTTTTGCAATCACAAACTGAAAGACCCATAAGCGAACTTCCGAAAATTTAAAAGTTTCATATTTACAGTAAAGCTGCCATTACGGCTATTAATTGCCGTATGACAGCTTTTATAATAATTATCTTTGTTTTTTATTCAATCTCAAAATATAAAAGACATTACTTTATATTAGTATTCCGTCAATATGGCCAATCATAAATACCGGTCTATTTCATCAACCCCCGTTTTGCCTTTTTTCCTTTTAAGCAGATATATTATAAGCAAAATCAGCAATACGGGCCCGCCGCCAAAACCTAATATGCCGCCTATTATACTTCCCGAAGGGAGAAGATATTTTACCGCTATTATAACTGCGGCCATGATTAATATTATTTTTAACAACATAAGAACCATAATCCTTTCTGTCAGAATATTTTTAAAGTATTTTACCGGCACTTTCGTTCATTTATATTGCCAAATGCTCAACCCGGCTTTCCAGCCCCAGATTTTTCATCCAGCAGTAAAAATCGGTCTGTACATCTTTGTCATACAAGATATCGCATAATTTAAAATATTCATCAATATCGCTTTCACAAACTTTTTCGATGTAATCTTTCAGTTCATCCAGGCTGCTAAAAAGCTTATCCCGAAGTCATCTCATCCGGCAGAGATACCTTTTCTAATTTCTCACATCCACTTAAAGCATATTCTCCTATATATGAAACCTTTTCAGGTATCACTATACTCTTTAAACCGGTATTGTTTTCGAACGCATTTCTCCCTATTGCGGTAAGTCCTTCCGGTAAACTTATTTTCTTAATATTGCAGTTACTGAACATGTAATCACTGATTACCTGAAAATTGTCGGGCAATTTTACTTTTTTTAATTTCGTGCATCCGCTGAAAGCTCCCTCTCCGATATTTGAAACACTTTCCGGTATCACTACACTCTTTAAATGTTCATTATTCCGAAAAGCATATGCCCCTATATATGTTAACCGTTCAGGAAAATCCATGCTTTCAATATCGCATTCTTCAAAGGCATAATCACCTATATAAGTCAGATTTTCCGGCATAATTATACTTTCCAGACTACAGCCGTAAAAAGCCTTATTGCCTATCTTTTCCAGCTCATTCGATAGTTTGACTGTGCTGAGAGCCGACCAGCCTTCAAAGGCACGGTCTCCTATTCAATGACCGAATCCGGCAAATTGACCTGCGTTATTTTATCTAAATCACCTATACAGGAAATCTTGGTAACGCCGTCTCTGACTACATATTTTTTAGGTACATATTCGTCGCCGTTTATGGTGTAAATGTCAATCGGTATTATATAAGGTACTGAATCCCCCCTGAAAAAAGCATATTTCTCCGAAAAGCTCAAAAAGTGTTTACCCACCACTACCGTATCACCAGGTAAATTTATAATCATTTCCGGCTTCTTTTGATCAACTTCCAGTTCGACACCATGTTTAAAAACCGTAATAAAACCGAAAAGTAAAACTATCGCAAACGGCACAGCCATTAGCGCAAACAACGCTTTTGCCATTCCTTCTTTTCTTTTGGTTATCTTGGTCATATTTTTAACGGCATCTTTTGGGTTCTTTTTCAAATCATAACATTCCAAAACCGATTTGATATTCTTTATTCTGTCTTTGTATTTTTTATATGTATCATGGTCATGTTCTCTCAGCTTCTCATAATATTCAAAAGACTTTTTCAGATTAATTTCCGCATCATCCAAATCCTTCGCTTCGGTTAAACCGTATGCTTCATAGTATTCCGCCAGAACAAGAATGGCATCGGATGAATATGTGGTATTTTGACTTGCCACTTTTTCCATGATTTGCAGAGGATCATCGTCATGTATGATGATATTTTCTAATTCCAGCGACTTTTTAACATATGACGGTTTCATATGTTTTAACGAATCCGGAATTTCATATTTTCCCCCCAATAAAGTGACCAATCCCCACATAAATGCCGCATCCATATTACCCAACCGGTAACTTTTATATAACATTTCCATATCGGCACTTATAAGTCCCTTTATATATAACCTCTTATCTTCGGTCTTCAGGTATTTATTTTCGAATTCATCAATTTCAGCTTTGATCTCGTTTATTTTTTCCGTCTGTCCGGTAACAGATGTCTTCTTATAATAATCTGACTGCGAACCGTCACCGTTAAGTATTTCCCAAATCAACGCACCCTTTTTTACTTTTTCCTGTTGCATATAATATTCTTTTTTCTTATTTAAATAAGCCTCATACATGTTTACCGCATTATACTATATCTCTATCACTTTATTTATTAAATCTTGCATCTTCAGTTTCATAATAAGCTCTTTCACCATCCCGTATACTTGTCCATAGTTTACGCAACAAAGTTATCACATAAAGGCTTGTTTTTTTCATTTTTATAATGTTACCGGATGTTCGTCATATTACTGTTTATTATATCAAATAAATAGCAAATTCGCCATTATTAAGCAAATTTTAAATTAATTATTGTTTAATTTTAATGTATTCTTAACCGTAATAGCCTGTATTTATTGTCATTTTTGCCATTTATTATTATACATAAAAAGCTCCATTACGATCAAATGAATTTTATGTTTCATCCGCCGTAACGGAGCATATCTTTAATCTATTATCATATCAATTATCTTATCTATTATCTTATCTATTATCTTATCTATTATCTTATCTTTTATCTATTTTTCAACTGCTATTTCACCGGATTTCACCAAAACCGCCTTTGACACTGCAGGACCGATGAGGGAATAAATGAAGGTGGAACAAAGTATAACAACTCTAATCTGTGGCGCATAACTCGGAACCAGCCTGCCTGCCGCCGCCACAAGTCCCAAAGCCACACCGGCCTGAGGCATAAGGGTAGGTCCCAGATATTTGCATATTTTTTGCTCCTGTTGGGTTATAACACCGCCAAACCAGGCTCCCAGCCATTTTCCTACCACTCTTGCGACAACATAAATAACGCCGACAACTCCTATGCCCTTCAATGCAGACACCTGAAATCCCGCACCGGAAACCACAAAGAAAAGCATTAAAATCGGAGGATTAAAGGCCTCCGTAATTTCTACAATCTTATCCATATCAACATATATGTTCGTCAGAACTCCTCCCAGTGTCATGCAGGCCATAAGAGGTGAACCGTTCAGTTTTACGGTAGCCCAATAGGTAAATAAAATAAATGAAATTATAATGCAGATCCTATTGGAAGGTTTTTTAAACCAACGGAACATTAGTTTCATTATCAAGCTTAAGCATGCTCCGATAACTAAGGAAATAAGTATTTCATAAATAGGAGAAAATATAGCAGAAACAAGATTAAAATCTTTACTGTTGTTCATCATATTTACTATTGTGGATGCGAATCCGAAACCTATCAAAGCCGTCGCATCATCTATGGCGACGACACTAATCAGCATGGAAGTCAAAGACCCCTTCGCCTTATACTGATTTATTACGGCAATCGTCTGGGCCGGTGCGGTAGCGGCGGCTATAGCCCCCAGCATAATTGAAAGTTTCAAATCAAATTTCAGCAGGATAAGCACAGCGGCAACCAAAATTATTGCGCCGAAAGATTCCGTGGTTGCTATCACAATAGGAGCGGCACCGACCTTCTTGAAATATTTCAGACTGAACTCGCTTCCTATGGAAAATGCAATGAATCCCAGCGCAATGTCCGATATAATGTTTAGATTCTCTACCATATTCGCCGATACTATATTTAATACGGAAGGTCCCAATAAAAGACCGGCTATAAGATAGCCAGTCACATTAGGCAGTTTAAATTTTTTAACCAGTCTTCCGAAAAGTATTCCTGCAATCAACAGCAAAGCCACATCAAACAAAATTTCATTTTCCAATTCGATTTCCATTTCTTATAGTCCCCTTTACGTAATCCAGCGGTAAGCTGAAAGCAATACCATTGTTATCTTCTGCAAGATCTCCAACAATTTTTTCAATAATATCAACAACTTCCTGAAGTTGTCCGTCTTCGATTACCATAAATATGACATTACTATGCGATCTTTCAGGATTCAAAAAATTACGCAATGATGCAAGAAACGGCAGTTCATCCTCATCATACTTACTGCTCAGTATTCTTGCCATTCCCGTACTCTCAATAATTGTCGCGCCGGTAATACCGTTATGCGCGAATGTATCCAACAGAGTGTTCAATAACTCTGTCTTGTTAAGTACATAAAAAAATACTCTCATATTGTCCTCCAATCATTTCCTAATCCATACCTGTTTTTATTATAGAACAACCGCAAAAGAATACAATATTCATATTAACCAACAATTTTAACTATACAGATTGAATTTTTGCCATATGTATACTAAACATAATTTTTTTTGTGCAAATTTTTTATTTACCTATATATCCGTAAACACTTTTTATATTTATTTAATCTGGTTTAATAACAGGGCCGCCGGATAAAGCGTTTCGCCTTTACAAATCCATACCAACTATGGCAAACTAATCAATCATTTACTCTTGATTGTTAAAGAAGTCAATAAAGGAGCTTGTTTCAATCATTATGAAACAGCTCCTTATAAATTGGTGTCTTTCATTCAAATATTTTATTGTCCTTCTATTGTTCTTCGCCGAAGGTAAGAGTAAGTGTCAATTTTTTATTGTTTCTCACCACAACCACTTTAACGGTGTCACCGGCTTTATATTTTTCCTTGATTGTTTCCAGTTCGGTCATGGTGCGGACTTCTTTACCTGCCAAGGAAACGAGTATGTCACCTTTTTTTATTCCGGCTTTTTCTGCAGCGCTTCCCGATTCAACCTCAAGAATGTAAATACCAACCGGCAGACCATAGAAACTGGAAATTTGCTCGGTAATTTCCCTTCCGCTTATACCTATATAAGGTCTTCCCTTTACATAGCCGAACATAATAAGCTGATCCACAATGGGTTTGGCATCGTTAATGGGAATGGCAAATCCGAGACCTTCTACACCTGTTATCGAAATTTTGGCGGTATTTATTCCGATAACCTGGCCTTTTGAATTTACCAGTGCTCCTCCGCTGTTGCCCGGATTTATGGCGGCATCGGTCTGAATTAAATTGAGGACTTTATCATTAATCGTGACCGTCCTGTTCAGGGCGCTGATTACACCCACGGTAACCGTTCCCTGAAATTCCAGTCCCAAAGGATTTCCTATGGCAACCGCCAATTCACCGACCTCAAGTTCATCCGAATCACCCAGGGTTGCGGCGGTCAGATTTTTCTTGTCAATTTTTATTACAGCCAAATCGGTTTTTGAATCTCCTCCCACAAATTTGGCTGAGGCCTGCTGTTTATCCGACAGGAACACTTCCAGAGTCGTATTTTTGCTCAACGTTTTTTTAGGATCGGCGTACTCCACCACATGATAATTCGTCAAAATATATCCGTCCTTACTGATAATTATGCCGGAGCCTTCGGATTCATAATCGGACATATCACTGGAATACCAATATTTCGGACTTTTAGTTACCATTCTTATACCTACGATGGACGGTCCGACTTTTTTTGCAATGCTTTTAACAGACATTTCACTGTCTGTGGCAAGCAATAAGGCATTTTCAAGGATTGCATCCGAGTCCGACAATACATAATTCCCGTTCTGACCTGCCTGTACACTCTGAAGTTCCTTAATATCTCTTGATAGTTTTAAATATATTCCGCCCCCTGTAACAGCCCCCGTCAAAAGGCAGCATGCAATAACCAGAGCGGCAGTTTTTATAAAGTTACCTGATTTTTTTCTTTTTTTGGCTATCTCATAATTTACATAACGATAATCGTCAAACAAACCTCTCACCTCCGAATAATATTTAGTTGTGTAAGGTTATATCGGATGAATTCTCCCACCTTTATGTAATTTAATATAATATGAAAATGTGAAAAAATTATTAACTGAAGCTGAAACTTCCAACTTATAATAATAAAACCCAACAAAACGGTTGTATTTTTTCGCTAAATATCCGATAATAAAGACAAAATAACAGTATTATAATAATATATAATATAAAACTTACAGCAAAGAGGTATAAGTATGAAAAAAGTAAAAAGAATCAGTGCCATAATCGGCATTATAGCTATATTGTCTTTATATCTGGTCTCCCTGATGCTGGCCATTTTTGCATCGGATAAAGCACAGGGATTATTTATGGCAAGCGTTTTCTGCACGGTTATAATTCCTATAATGATTTACTTATTTATAGCAGTTTACGAACGAGTTTACAATAAAGTAAAACCGGAAGATTATTTGGAAAATGACGATACAGCTACGGATAAAGCCAACGGTAATGAACATACAGATAATACATGAAAACTCAATTGCAATAAATCAAGGAAAGTCAGTTTAAGCGAAAAACTAAGAAAAGGCAAAGGGCCGTCGAATTATTAAATTAAACGGATAAAACCTCACACATTGGTATATGAACGCAGGCTGTAATATGTGCGTAAACACCGGATATGTATATGTACGTCTATGGCCGCACAAATCACAGCCTGTGTTCTTCTAACGGTGTTTTACGGTTATATGCATCCCGTATTTATGATATGAGACAGCCTCTTTTATTTTGTTTAGGACATTCATTTATAAGACTAATTTATGCTTCCTCTTTTATCTTCCTCAAATATTCTTTTATGTTTTTTTCGTAACCGTTATCCGACGGCACATAGAAAACATAGTCTTTAATTTCATCCGGTAGATACTGCTGCTTTACATAATGATTCTTATAATCATGGGCATATTTATATCCGATACCGCGCCCGAGTTTTTCCGCACCCTTATAATGGGCATCCTGCAGATACGAAGGAATGGCGGCGGTTTTTACGGATTCGACAACTTTCATTGCGTTTCCGATTGCCATGACGGCCGAATTGCTTTTAGGAGCGGTGGCAACATATATGGCCGCCTGCGAAAGCACAATTTGTGCTTCGGGCATACCCAGCCTTTCGGCAGCCAGAGCTGCGCTTACCGCAACCACCAGCGCATTGGGATCAGCGTTTCCCACATCTTCGGCGGCACATATCATAATTCTTCGTGCAATAAAGGCCACATCTTCTCCCGCATATAACATCCTGGCCAGATAATAAACGGCCGCATCGGGATCCGATCCTCTCATGCTTTTTATAAATGCCGATATGGTGTCGTAATGATTATCTCCGTTCTTATCATAGAATATCGGACGTTTTTGAATACATTCGGAGGCGACATCCAAAGTTATATGAATAAATCCGTCCTCGGCCCTTTCGGTAGTAAGCACTCCCAATTCTATGGCATTGAGGGCCGATCTTGCATCCCCGTTGGCCATATCCGCCAGGAATTCCATGGCGTCATCATCAAGTTTCACTTTATAAGCTCCCATTCCCCGCTCTTCGTCGGTAACGGCTCTTTTAAGCAGGATTTTAATATCTTCCTTATCCAGAGGTTTCAGTTCAAAAATAACGGATCTGGAAACCAAAGCCGAATTCACTTCAAAATACGGATTTTCCGTAGTGGCTCCTATCAGTATAATGGTCCCGTCCTCTACATAGGGCAGCAGAAAATCCTGCTGACTTTTATTGAATCTGTGAATCTCGTCGATGAAGAGGATTGTTCTTTTGCCGTACATGCCCAGATTGTTTTTGGCTTCTTTTATTACATCTTCCATTTCCTTTTTGCCCGATGTCGTGGCATTAATCTGCAAAAAAGCGGCTCTCGTCGTATTGGCGATAACCCTGGCTATTGTGGTTTTCCCCGATCCCGGCGGGCCGTAAAATATAAGCGAACTTAATTTGTCTGCTTTAATGGCACGGTAAAGAAGCTTGTCCTTCCCGATTATGTGCTTTTGTCCTACAACCTCATCCAGTGTCCTGGGCCGAAGTCTGGAAGCCAAAGGGGCTTCCTTTTCCAATGCATTGTTTCTCATATAATCAAATAAATCCATCATGCCACCTCCCGATACGCATACTAACGTATATTACAGTACCTTCATTAATTTGATTGACAACAGCCGCAATCATAGTCATATCACTGAACTGATATATACATTTTATTTTAGAAACGAAGTTTGTACTAGCCTTTTACATACTACAATATTATTCATAACAATATTAATCGTAAATTACATATAAACAGTGCATCTGATGATTAACTGATTCATGCATATTTTCATTACTGAAATATGATCATTTTCTTTTAATAATTATTGAAATATTAATTACATTGTGCATAATAATTATTATATAAAATATAAAGCCGGATATTAAAATAAACTGAGGTGATAAAATGAACCTTCCGAAAGATCCGTACATTCTCCTAAGTTATATCAATACCAAGTTAAGAAACAATTTCCATACACTGGAGGATCTGTGCATGAGTCTGCATGTCAATCAGAATGAACTGACGGCAACTTTGGCTTCCATCGGCTATATCTATGATCAGGCAAAAAATAAGTTCATTCCGAAAGAGTGACATTAATTGCCGCTTGCTTTTTTATCCTCTTGCCGATTCTTCTTATAAGTGAAAAAATAGAATATCCTATTAAAGCGCCTACGGTATCAATGCCCACATCCTTTAATTCACCGCTTCTGCCCGGCACAAATGTCTGATGGAATTCATCGGTCATGGCATATATTGCCGCCAGTCCTATTGAAGCCACCGCAAGCCTGTAACCTTTCAGTCCGGATTTCCGTAAAGGCCAGGCTAATGCCGCCGCAAGCATGGCAAACTCCGTAATATGGGCGCCCTTTCTGACTATATGATCAAGAGTTTCCAAAGCATCCAGCTTTTCTTCCTCTGTTTTTACCCCGCCTGTAATTCTTTCATAAACAGAATAAATATATTTTGATATTGTCATGCTACTTTGCCCCGATATATCGGCAGTCTTTGACGAAAATGCAAATATTATACCCATCATGAGAACGGCAGGAATCCAATAAAGTATTTTTTTCATTGTCAGCAATCTCCTGAAGCTGTTTCTGCTTAGAATTTACATAGTGAATTATATCATAAGCCGGCCGGAAATCAAACATATGTTTTTAATTGCAATTCAAACATTGCTTATATTATAGGGTACTGCTATAATTAAGCAAGAAACAATGCCGGGAGGACATCAGAATGGAACAAATCATGCAGCCGTATAACACCGTTTTTAAAGGCGGCATAGGCGAAATAGTAATGAAAAAATCAAGATTTATAGCAACGGTAAGTCCGGTTGAATCGGAAGAATCCGCGCTGGATTTTATACAACAATTGAAGAAAAAATACTGGGATGCGACCCATAATTGTTATGCATATATTATAGGAATAAAAAATCCGATCATGAGATGTTCCGATGACGGAGAACCAAGCAAAACAGCCGGAAAACCCATGCTCGATGTTCTGGTTGCCAAAGATTTAACCAATCTTGTCGTGGTGGTGACCCGTTATTTCGGCGGAACCTTACTCGGTACGGGAGGGCTGGTAAAGGCATACCAGTCTGCCACAATAGAGGGGCTTAACAATTGTGTTATCATCAGAAAAGAACCGGGAATCCATATGCAGCTGACCACCGACTATAATCTGGTCGGAAAAATCCAATACTATCTTGGTCAGGAAAATTTTCATGTAATTTCTTCCGTCTATACCGATTCAGTAACCCTTGATGTAATCCTTCCTATAGATAAAGCGGACGCTTTCCGCAAAAAGCTCGCCGACCTTTCAAACGGGGCCCTGTCCGCAACTGAAATAAAAAAAACATACTATGCCGTTATAGACGGCCAAGTACATCTTTTATAAAATATGAAATTATAGGCAACAGTTTGTATTTACAAAATCCGAATATTTTCCGTCAAAAAAAATATCTGCCGTAATTTTACCGTCATAATCGACAGTATAATTACGGCAGATGTATTTTCACTGTATCACCTGGTTGTCCTTGCAATTAAGATGCCCCCCATTTTTACATTTTATACCGGTCTATGTATACGTTCAGTTTATAAAACAATACCTGCTAAACTGTTTCAAGTGTTATCAGGTCGTCAACTATTTCTGCCATAGAAATCGGCGTAACTGTGTTCCGGAACAAAATTCTTGCAATAGCTTCAACCTTGTCTCTGGAAAATGAAATCCCCTCAATTTCTCCAACTTCTGTCTCGCCGTCCAAATACTTTTTAATTTGGAGTCCATAATATGGTTCCTCATTCTCTTCGTTTTGGTGTTCAGTGATGTTATACTCCAGTTTCATAATTCTGTCATCTTCCAAAGTCACTTCGTTGGTAAACAATAAATCCACCTTTTTTATCATTTACTTCTACCCCCCATAATTTAATAAAAAATCCCGAAAACTGCTGATAAACATAATTATACACTGAATATTACCGTATATAAAGTGAAAATTAGCGCAGTTTTCTAGACAGTTCGTTAGATTTCGACACAACTTCACGAATTATATACAATCTTCTGATTTAGTTTCAGATAGATTGATAATATTATAACAATATTTGAAATTTATCATAAAATAAAATACTATTTGGTAATCTTCAATTAAATTTTTGGTATTATAAAACCATATAATGGTAATTATATTAACTGTAAAGATTTTAGACTTTATTTAATTTGAATAATTTGTTATACTCTTTTTAGTTCCTTATCCATGCATTTTGCAATGCAAATTGGAGGTAATTATGAATTACAGTAAAAAAGCAATAGAACTAAAACAAAAATATATAAAATCAAATACCAGACGGCTTACAACAAAATTCAGGATAATTATGTTCCGCTTATGCGTTATTGCGGTTGTCGTTGCAGCTATAATCGGCGTATATGCGGGTGTGGGTTATATAAAAGGTTTAATCGACAGCGCACCTGATATAACCGAAATTGATGTCAGCCCCAAAGGTTTTACCACCAAAGTATACGACAGCGAAGGCAACGTCATCGAAAATCTAATCGGTGCCGAAGCCAATCGTGAATATGTAACCATTGACCAGATTCCCCAATTGGTTCAGGATGCGTTTATAGCTATCGAAGACGAACGTTTCTATGAACATCACGGCATTGATGTTCGCGGAATCCTCAGAGCTTTCTTTTCCGGTATACGAGGCGGAAAATTCGATCAGGGAGCCAGCACGATTACGCAGCAGCTTATCAAAAATCAGGTATTCGGTGGTGGCATGGAGCAAAATTTCCTGGATCGACTGAAACGAAAAATCCAGGAGCAATATCTGGCTGTTCAGCTGGAAACCCGCATTGACAAGAAGCAAATTCTTGAATATTACCTTAATACCATAAATCTAGGCTCCGGTACATATGGAGTCCAGACAGCATCTAAGCGATATTTTAACAAAAATGTCTGGGAACTCAACCTATCTGAAGCGGCGGTATTGGCAGCCATAGTTCAGTTGCCGGTATATCATAACCCCATCACCAATCCTGATAAGAACGAAGCCAGAAGAAATAAAGTGCTCAGACATATGCTGGAACAGGGTAAATGCACCCAGGAAGAATACGACGAAGCCATGGCTGACGATGTATATACCAGAATACAGGCGGTAAACGAAGAATATTCTTCCACTTCATATTACAGTTATTTCGTAGACGAAGTTATAGATCAGTTAATGCAGGATTTGCAGTCCGAACTGGGATATACCCAGGCCCAGGCATTGGATATGATTTATAGCGGCGGATTAAAGATAATAACTACCATGGATCCGACAATACAAAATATTGTTGATGAAGTAATTTCAGACGAATCCTACTATCCAGAACTGGGTATATCTTATTATGAACTGACTTACGCCCTTTCCATTCAAAAAAATGACAAAGAAAAAACAGTAATTCATTACCACGGTTCCGACCTGCTGGATTACTTCAAGGATTATAACGATCCCGATGATTTGTATGCCGACGATAAAAACAGCAAATTCTCCCTGTATTTCAAAGACAAGGATGACATGATGAAAAAGATAGAGGAATTCAAAGAATCCGTTATAGAAGAAGGGGATAAAATACTGGGAGAAAAAATCAACATGGTCATTCAGCCCCAGATATCCTTTGTGGTATTGGATCAGTATACCGGACATGTTGTAGCCATTTCCGGAGGCAGGGGCGAAAAAACCGGAAACCGCACTCTCAACAGGGCAACCGATACGAAAAGGCAGCCCGGCTCCACGTTCAAGGTATTGTCCACTTATCTGCCTGCACTGGATTCCGCGGGATTTACCCTCGCCAGCGTTCAGGACGACTCCGGGCCGTATTATTATCCCGGTACCAAAACAGAGGTAAGCAACTGGAAGTCAAAGAATGAATATGAAGGATTGGTAACCCTTCGGAAAGGCATATACGATTCCATGAATATCGTAACCGTTAAAACCCTGGCCGAAGTTACTCCGAAGGTTGGTTACGAATATCTTAAAAAACTCGGATTTACTACTTTGGTTGAATCAAGAACCGAAGCCGACGGAAGGGTTGTATCCGACATCAACCTGCCTATGGCATTGGGAGGTCTTACGGACGGTGTCACCAATCTGGAATTAACGGCGGCATATGCAGCCATTGCCAACGGAGGGGTATATACCGAACCCATCTTCTATACCAAGGTTCTCGATCATAACGGTAAAGTCCTTCTTGAAAAAGAACCGAAAAAAGAACAGGTAATGAAGGAATCAACCGCATGGCTTCTTACCAGTGCCATGGAAGACGTGGTTAAGAAAGGTACCGGTACGAATCTGAAACTTAAGGAAATCGATATGCCCATTGCCGGTAAAACAGGATCCACATCCGATTATAACGATTTATGGTTTTCCGGATACTCACCGTATTATACCGCCACAGTCTGGGCCGGTTTCGACAACAACAGAACCATGACAGATCGTACTTTTAACAGGGTTATCTGGCGTACCATCATGGAACGGATTCATATTGAAAAAGGACTGGAAAAGAAAGAATTCACCATGCCCAGTTCCATCGTTAAGGCCAAAATCTGTACCAAGTCCGGCAAACTTGCCGTAGAAGGGTTATGTGATCAATATATCGGCGGCAATACGGTTAAAGTGGAGTATTTTGCAAAAGGAACAGAACCTACGGAAAAATGTGACGTACATGTGAAGGCTACCATATGTACCGAATCATCGGCTCTGGCTACAGAATATTGTCCTGCGGATAAACTGAAGGAAGCCGTTTTCCTCGATAAAACCGAAACCGGAGTTACTAATGATACTCCTTACATTCTTCCGAACGAAAAATGTACCATCCATACCGGTTATGATTATGAGGATGAATCGACGACCTACCCTCCTTACTATGAAGATGAAGACGAAGAAGATTATGAAGAAGATTATTATAATTATAATCTGAATTATAATATTCCGTAATTAAACTTACAGCCGCAAAACAGTCTCAAAAAACACCTGCAATGATCATCTTTTTAGAACGGACAAAACTGTTCTTTATGAAGCTTGATCATGGCAGGTGTTTTTTATAATTATTATGATTTCATCTTAGGATTAAAAAACCATGACGCTATATACGAAAAAATCAAGGCTGCGGATATTCCCACCGCCGAAGCGGTAAATCCTCCTTTAAATATTCCTATAAAACCTTCCTGATCGACCGCCTTTTTAATTCCCTTAAACAAGGCATTTCCGAAACCTGTGAGGGGTACATTGGCTCCGGCTCCTGCCCATTTTGAAAAAGGTTCGTATACACCTACCGCTCCCAGCAATGCTCCCAAACATACCAATATAACCATTACTCTTCCGGGCATCAGTTTGGTTTTATCCAGCAATATTTGCGTCAACGCACATATTCCCCCTCCGACCAAAAAAGCAATAAGATAATCCATATTCAATTCCGCTCCTTTCTTTTCTTACCTGGCTTCTACCATAACCGCATGGGCAATGCAGGGTATCGTTTTGCCTTCGTTATAACTGACTTGTGAAAGCAACGCACCGGTCGGAACAAACAATACCCTCTTCCATTTTCTTTCTTTTAACTGCTTTAATACATAACTGGCAAAAGTTATGGCTGAACAGCCGCATCCGCTTCCTCCGGCATGGGTATCCTGGTCTTCCTGGTTAAATATCTCTATGCCGCAGTCCATATGCTGTTTAGTAATGTCGTAATTCTTCTCCTTTAAAAATTCCAACAGTATATTTTTCCCCACATATCCCAAATCTCCGGTAATTATCCTGTCATAGTAATCGGGAGTGATAACAAAGTCCTCAAAATTCTGTTTTATAGTTTCAAAAGCTGCCGGAGCCATGGCTGCGCCCATATTCATGGAATCTTTTATTCCGTAATCGACTATTTTTCCGGTTGTAAATCCCGTAATAACTATGTCAGGTTCATCATCTTTCTTTTTTTGACCCTGCCTGTCCGATATGATAACGGCACCTGAACCCGTAACTGTCCAGGAAGCCGAATAAGGTCTCTGATTACCGTAATCCAGAGGGAATCTGAACTGCTTTTCAGCCCCGGCAAAATGGCTCGATGTAATTGCCATGACTTTACTTGCATATCCGCCTTCCACCAGAGTGGCTCCCAATATCATGGCTTCACCCATGGTAGAACATGCACCGAATACTCCGAAAACCGGTATTTCCAGTTCTGCGATTCCAAATGACGTCGCTATAAGCTGCCCCAAAAGGTCTCCGCCTATTAAATACCGAATATCCGAATTTTCAAGTCCTGCTTTAGTAAGGACATGCTGCGCCGTCATTTTCATTAATTCGCTTTCGGCAGCTTCCCAATTATCTTTTCCGAACATCGGATCTTCAACTATCTTATCAAACAGATTCCCAAGAGGGCCTTCTCCCTCTTTTTTACCCGCTATGGAAGCCGCCGCAATAATATAAGGAGGATTTTTAAAAGCAACACTTTGCTTTCCTGCCGTCTTTGCATCGTTTGTTTCATTGCTTACGTTTGCTGACGATTTATTGACGTGTATATTATCAGCCATAATCCCATCTCCTATCCTGCACTTAAGCTTTTATTATCCCGATCATAGGATTTCTATACAATACCAATCTGTTTCAGAATGTAGTAGATCAATCCCAGTACCCAGGACGAAAATATGCCGTATAATATGACCGGACCGGCAATCGTAAAAACCTTACATCCAATGCCGAATACCTGACCTTCTTTCTTGTATTCGACCGCCGGCGCCGCTACGGAGTTGGCAAATCCCGTAATAGGAACCAGGGTTCCCGCTCCGCCGAATTTGGCGATTTTCTGATATATGCCGATTCCCGTAAGAAAAACGGACATGAAAACCAAACAAAGGGTGGTATAGGATTTGGCCAGTTCTATATCGCCGGTTCTGCTTAAAAAGAAATTAGTAAGGCCTTGTCCGATAACGCAAATAATACCGCCTACTATATAGGCTGCCACGCAATTTTTCAAAGTACTGAATGTAGGGGTTACCTGCTTTACGTACTTATTGTATTTCTTATCCCTGACTGTCTTGTCTTTTTCCTGCATTATTTCTGAAATTTTAGTTTTCTGCTTTTCCACTAAAAACAACCTCCCTTAAGTACGGTCAGCATACCTGCTCAATTTTTACATCCACCAGTGTCCCGTCCATCTCTTTAGTCTTTTCATCAGTGAAAAACCCTACGCAAAGTACGACTGCGACAGCCGCAATAATAAGAAAAGTTGCTACAACCAGAAATCTTTTTATTTTCATATTAAAAGCCTCCTTGTTAAAAGCTTTATTTGCGAATTACTTGTTTGTAAAATATAAGCAAACATAACATTAGATCATCTATATGCCTAAAATGGTATCGCAACATTAAAATCCCTGTGCCAATACCCGCTGAAATTTTATCCATAATAAAAGCATCAGTTTTAACATTACTGATGCTTCTTTTTATATATAACCGCTATTATTATGTGTTTTTGGAAAATAACTATACTGGAAAATCAATGCATTAAGCACCCAGTTTGTCTTTTAAAATTTTTAAAATTCTTTTTTCCATCCTTGATACCTGAACCTGGGATATACCGAGTTCCTTGGCAATATCGGTCTGTGTTCTATCTTTAAAATATCTAAGCCTGATTATTTCCTGCTCCCTTTCGTCCAGGGAAGCTATAACTTCTCTTAATGCAAGCTTATCTATCATGTTTTCGCTCTCGTCTTTGGTTTGGGTTAATTTATCAATAAGATATATCGGGCTTCCGTCACTCTGATAAATGGTTTTATATAATGATTCCACTTCGGAACCTGTTTCCAAAGCCATCAAAATCTCGTCTTTTGCAATTTTAAGTTCTTCTTCTATTTCTTCAATCGTCGGTTCCTTACCGTATATGTTAAGGTATTTTTCTCTGAACGCCCTTATTTTAGCGGCATTTTCCTTCAGGGATCTGCTGACTTTGATCATTCCGTCATCCCGTAAAAACCGCTTTATCTCACCGGTTATCATAGGTACCGCATAAGTTGAAAACTTCACATCATACGAAGAATCAAACTTGTCAATGGCTTTTATCAGACCTATGCTTCCTATCTGAAACAAATCCTCCATTTCATAGCCACGGTTTGCAAACCTTCTGACTATGCTCCATACCAATCCTACATTTTCCGCAACAACCCTGTCTCTGGCTTCTTTATCCCCTTCCTTACACCTTTTTATCAATTCAAGCGTATCCACATTAAACCCCACTCCCTTCGATTATGTTAAGGCGTATTTATCCGGTTTGCTGTGTATACCCTTTTATTGCCTGTTTTCCTATGCGTTTTCTCATTCTGACCAATGTACCTTCCCCGACAACGGATTCCACTTCAAGCTCGTCCATAAATGCCTCCATAAAAGAAAAACCCATACCTGACCTTTCCAAATCGGGTCTTGTCGTATAAAGCGGCTCCATGGCCTTATTTATGTCTTCTATTCCTACGCCGTAATCTTCCACTTCTACAGTTAATTCGTTGCCGGAAATAAAACACCTTATGGTAATCGTACCGATTTTATCGGGATATCCGTGGATTATACAGTTGGTAACGGCTTCCGATACCGCCGTCTTAATATCCGCCAACTCTTCAATAGTCGGGTCCAAAGTAGCCGCAAAAGCCGCCACTACCGTACGGGCAAAACTTTCATTCTGTGATCTGCTTTCAAATTCCAAAGTCATCTGATTCGTATTATCCATAATTATCCTTATCCCCTTTCTATATTATCTATTTCAGATTTTGTAACGCGGCCTCCACCGTATCGTATTTTTCAATTATCTTATATAGACCCGATAATCTCATAATCCGGTCTATGGCAGAACCTACATTGGCTACTGCAATTTTTCCCCCTATAAAAACCAGTTTTTTATATCTGCCCATAATTACTCCGATGCCCGCACTGTCCATAAAATCGGTGCCGGAAAAATCAAATATAATATGCTTAACGTGATTTCTATCTATCAATTTATCTGCTTTTTCTCTTATTCTCACTGCATTGTGATGATCCAGTTCGTCATTTACCCTGATAATCAGGCATCTGTGACAGATTTCATAGGTTGTCCCCTCCTTTCCTGAACTTACATCCGGTTTGATATACCTTTTGCCGCTTTGCATGCTTGACCTCCATTCTGTAATATATAGTATTATATTTACATATTATTCCAGTCATAGTCAAGAAAAAAAGACATTTTTTAATGTCTTTTTTTCTTTTTATTCTTATGTATGATAAAACAGAGTTTTATCATTCAGGCAAACTTTCCAGAAAACTTACGGCATCCTGATATCTTCTGGATTCAGGGAAATCGTTGACTACAATCTCATAATAGGTACGAGCGCTCTCATAATCCCCGAGGCGGTGATATGACCGTGCAATAAAATAGATTGCATCCACATTGGTCTGGTCATAATTATATGCCATGAACAGTTCATCCAAAGCCTCTTCATATTTATACTTGCTGTACAAGTTATGCCCATTTTCATAATGTTCTTTTGAAACCACCGGAAAGATTTCCTGTTTTAACCGGTCCAAAAGCTGCAGGGCCGTATCCGATTCATATTTGCTTGTATCTGTCGTTCTTAATATTTCTGCAATCTGGGCATAGTCTCTGTCCCTTTCCCTCTTCACAAGCTCATCCATATAAAGGGAAGAAGCTTCAAACAGAGGATCATAAATCTCCGGATTGACTTCAGGTATTTCAATGCTGTCAAGTTCGGCCTGCAATTCATTGATTTTCTGCTGTAACTGGGAATTTTCATCCTGAAGGTTGGCTATAGCCTTCTCTTTTTCTTCCAATGCCGCCAGCCCGGCATTATAGTCAACATAATCCTGATTGTCACCCGCTACATTTTTTTTCTTTATAGACGGAACAATCAGAAATGCGGTTACCGCAATTCCTATAATCACACCTATAACCAAATTTACAAAAGCCATTACATTTGGCTTATCTTCCCTGTATGAAATAACAGGCATAACGGATGAATTTTCGTTATCTGAACCGTTGGCCCCCTCCTTTACAGAGTCGGGCTGCTGATCAAGTTCCTGCATGTATCTTAAAGTAGTTGTATTCGACACGTCTATTCTGGACGCTCTTAAAAGATATTTTTTGGCCTTTTCCGTATCACCCGTTTTCATGTATATCAATGCAAGCAGATGATAAGCCCTGATAAAATGGGGATTTAACTGAAGGACTCTTTTCAGCTGAATAACGGCCAAGTCTTCGCTTCCCTGTTTGGCGTATGCCAATGCGTTATTATACCGTTTTATTGCCTGGTTTAACGCATCGAGCCTTGTGGGATTATCCTGGACTGCAGTAATATATCTGTCCGCATCATTGTCATTTGGGCAAAAATGTCTGCTGATCACCCATTCACTTAAGGCAGCTACGGTTTCACCTGTCTCAAAATATACCAGCCCCAGCAAGTTTCTGGCATTGGTATTCTTTTTATTCAGTTCAAGGCTTTTTCTCAATGCAATAATAGCTCCCGATAAGTCTCTGACCTTTGCTTTTTCAAGGCCGATATTGTAATACATATTGGAAGCCCTGTATATTTTCCTGTATAGCGTTAAATCCTGTCCGCAGCGTTCGCACCGATTTTTCTTGTCAGAAACATTGCTTTGGCAATTAGGACAAACCATAAAATCCTCACCTAACTTCACTTATCAAAATGAATTGTGTTTTCTTTTTCCTTTAATATCATTTTTATAATGTCCGAGATATCGGTCAAATCATTATTGTTTATAACGTCTTCGGCTTGTTCTATTTCGGGGCTTGGTTGAAATTTTTCGATTTCTTCTTCAAAATTAATCATATCCATATCTCCTTATCTGTGAATGATGATTACAGAATTGTGGAATTATGATTACAGGATAACTTAAGCTTATCCGTATTCTATTATTCTATTTATCATCATACTCATAATACTGGTAAAAATCAAGTGTTTATGCCATGCAAATTTATTTTTTCTGTATACTTTTTACATCATTTTACACGGACTATCCGAAAAACACAAAGAGGGTATAATCATATTTTAAAATGCTTGATACTTGACTATGTCGACAAATAGTTTACAATAAAAAGTACTTAATCCGGTTTATTAATTATATAATATAAAACCAGAAATCATTATATAATCTAAAATTAATATAAAATATGATATTCTATAATTGAAATGCCTGAAGAAATGTTTGAAGCGAAACTGTCAATCATTGCCTTGTCGGTCGAGGTAGTATTATGATAAAAACAACCATTAAACTAATTGAAATGTTATTAAAAAAAATAAGGGATGATCATGTATCTGCCTTTTCAGCCCAGGCGGCATTTTTCATAATCATCTCCTTTTTCCCCTTTATCATGTTTTTATTGAGCATTGTTCCGCTTTTTAATTTGCAGGAAAGTACGATCCTGACGATTTTCACCCGGATTTTTCCCAAAGCTTTTAATTCATTTATTGTACGGATTATTACCGAAATTTATGATACCTCCAATAACGGAACCGTGATTTCCCTCACTGCTATCACGGCCCTTTGGTCCGCAGGAAAAGGCTTTCTTGCCATCATGAAAGGTTTAAATTCCGTATATGAAATTGAAGAGACAAGGCATTCCATATTCTTAAGAATTATATCCACCTTTTATACTCTTATTTTTGCCATAATGCTTATTATCAGCATAACCATATTTGTATTCGGTAATAAGTTATATCTCTGGATAACCCAGCGTGTTCATGTACTGCATGATTTGGCTCTCGTAATAATCAGCCTGAGGACTATGGTCGGTTTGATTACGATGTTTGTTTTCTTTTTGATAATTTATAAGTTTGTGCCCAACCGAAAAACCAGACTGTCCAAAGAAGTGCCCGGCGCCTTTGTATGTGCCGCCGGTTGGATGGGTTTTTCATATGCTTTCTCGTATTATATCGACCATTATTCAAATTATGCGTCCATGTACGGAAGCCTTACAACCATTGTTTTATTCATGCTTTGGCTGTATTTCTGCATGAATATCCTGTTTATCGGTGCGGAAATCAACATATTGCTCCAAAACAAAGAATTAATACGTAAGGTAAAACAGTTATATCAAAAACCTTCCGAAGAAATTACTTTTGATAAATAATCCGTTACCGCTGTTGACATTCGGCAGGATTCGAATTATTGGCATAAACCAATTGACCGGTACAACAGGATCGGTACAACAGTGACGGATATTAATCTAATTCGAAATATTACTGATAAATAAAACCTATATCTGTTCCTTTATAAAAATATGACAATATCTCTTCATAATTTTTCCCGGCGTCGGACAATGATTTTACACCGTTCTGGCTTAAACCCACTCCGTGTCCGTAACCTCCTCCGGTAAGTGTTATACTGACCAGTTTTCCGTTTTCTTTCTTCTGCTCAATGAAGAAAAAGGCACTGGGCAAAATAGTCAGATTATCTATCCCTTTTTCGTCCAGCCGATATACCGTAGCGTTAACCGGAACCAAAAGGGTTCTGATATTATATTCAGTCATGACTTTAATTGTCTTTTCCGTTCCTTCTATTATCAGTTCATATACAATTCCTCCGGTACCTCTTTTGGCCACGGATATATCTACAATATCACCTATCGTTTTTACAGGTATGCTTTCATATACCGCATCCTTATCGGTCGGTTTTTTATCGACCAGGGTTTTTATCAGATCGGGATTGGCCTTGTATCTTTTAGCCAGTTTTTCGTCTATATTTTTCTTAATGTCATCCGCATTTATAGTTACATTCCACCTGTACCAGCCAAAACCGCTGTCATAAGTATCGTATTCCTTATCGAGGATAAAGCTTCTGAAATTATCCTCATTGGATAAATCGTTATAAATCGCATTCTTCTGATTTGAAATCACATTCTCGCTTTCTTTTTCAACCGCCAGCAGCCTTCCTTTCAGAAACGGGTACTCCTTCCCGTTGGGCCACACGTATTCCACATCGGTTGTATGTCCGCAGGAAGTCGAAAAATAATATGCCGTAATCACTTCTCCTTCATACTCCACGACTTTTCCGTATGTTTCCTTGACCGCAAGGATGGATTCTTCGTTTTCCTCTATATTGTTATATACCTGAAACGCCACGCTGTCGTCCACATGAGCGCCGTATTCACTGAGACTGTTGGCCAAAAGATGACGGTATGCATAGCTTCTTGCACAAACCGCCTGGACTTTTAATGGCTCAAGGCCGTAATATGTGGGCATTTCACTGGGGATGACGGCATACAGGTATTCCTCGAGCGGCAATTCATTCACAATCAGAAGGCCCTGGTCTTCCTGTGTAATCTCTATCCTTCCCCTGTATTTGGGGTTACCCGTGGAACGTTCTACAGAAAGCAGTTTAATTTTTCCTTCTTCCGATACCGGTTCTATTATTACTCTTCCAAAAGAAAGCATCTTGTCGCCGGGTTCCAAAGTCAACGTTTCGTCGGCACCGTATCTGGTTTCACTTTCGCCTACCCTTACCACATAATCCGATGTTGCCCCCAGTTCAACCTTGCTGTGGTATATATCTTTGTAACCTGTGGTATGAATAAGCACCCTGATATTTTCTGCCTTTATGCTTTCCCTGATTAAAGCCGCGCTAATTTTTCCTCCCGATACCACAAAATCAGTTACATCATAACCGACCAAAATACCGTTGGTCTGCTCCATAGAAAGTTCCCCATATAATTTATAAATTTTGTAATCTTCATCCAACGGTATTTTCCCGTAACCTTCGATTTCAATAAAGCCATCGCCGGAAAGCAGCACTTTTCCCTGGATAATATCAGGCTTTATACTTATACCAACCACTTTTTCATTTTCAATTATGATATCCCCGACTACTTTTTCTATATCCTGAGAAAGTTTGAACCTGGTCTGAAAGTCTTTATGTATTCCGTTTATAAAAGCTGCGACTTTAAGATTTTTGCCTTCTTTAATCCAGGCATTTTTTATCGTAATTTTATCTTTATATATATTACTGATATATATTATTTCTTTATTACAGGTCAGGACTTCGACACCTTTGTTATTGAAACGCTTAAGTATCTCCTCTCCGGTAAGCCTGTCACAGGATCTGTCCGTTTCCGGGTCAAAAAACTTTCCGTAATCTATCGCATTTTGATAATAGTACCTGCCCCTGTCGGTGACTATTCTGTCCTTGCCGTCTTCGGTAATCTCATGATCAAGGATAAAAAGCACCTCGTCCGTTACAATTTTTTCGTCATCAGGCAGTAAATCAAGGATAGCTTTATATAATTCCAGGAACTGGGATATCTGCATCTCACTGTCGGCTTTCAAAAAATCAAAAGAAAGGGCTCCATATACGCCCTGCAGTATTGGCTTTTTGGTTATAAGCTTGTCAATCAGAAACTTGCACTCCCCCAACGTCAAAGCTTCATTGGGCGATTCGGTGACGGTTGCTTCTATAAGTCCCATTCTCCATACGGCGTTGACATAACTGTCATACCATCCGGACATATCTTCGTCCGCATAGATTATACCCATAGCCAGGGCTTCTCTGCTTGTCTTATCATATTCCAGAAAGCTAAGCAAACGGTAGGCTTCCGCCTTAGATATGACATTTTCCTGAACAGCTTCATCCTGTTTTTCTTCTTCTGTTAAAATCCTTCTGATGATATTGACAGTCAGCACCGTTATTATAACCAGAATGCACACGCCTATTATTATTAATTTTTTCTTTATATTGACCATATATCCCACTCTCCCGTCAAAGCAATACGGCTCCTTAATAACCATATAACGGACTTTTAATCCCATATGCTAATATATTATGTCGGTGTGCGGAATATTCGTACAAGTTGGATATTTCGGTATATACAGTTTAAACAGAATAAAAAAGTCTTGTCAGGAATTATCCCGTAAGGCTTGGGTCCGTCTGTGATAACAGCGTACCATGTTGCCGCTGTTTTCTTCTATCTCGCCGATAAACTCCCATCCGCAGCGCTCGTAAAAATCGGTATGATCCGTGATAAGATAGACATCGTTTACACCGTGGTTATATAAATCGTTGCATGCCGTATCCATCAACCTGCGGGCTATACCTTGGCGGCGGTACGGTTCCTTAACATAGACCGCGCATATATTCGGTCTTAAGTCGGGCCTTTTGTGAAAATCATTTTCTATGATTCCAAGGCCTGCTATAATTTCATCGCCCTTTAAAACAATGTACCACTCCGGTACTCCTTCTTTTGCCGTCAGGCTTTCATACATACTGTCAAGATAAGCCTGTACCGGTACGCCCCATTTGCCGTGAAAAAAGTCGGCAGCTTTTGCAAACAGCTCCGGATGCGAGCTTAATTTTATTAAGTTCACGAAACTCCACCTCTTAATTCTGTTATTTTTCCAAAAAAAATCCCTTATGGATTACAACATCATGATACCATAAGGGAGTTTACATCACAAGCTCGTATGATTTGGTTTGGAGCCAAATATAAGCCGTGATTATCCGATTACATCACTCATCGAATACATGCCCGGTTTTTTCCCGTGCAGGAATTTTGCCGCCTGAATGGCCCCTTTGGCAAATATCGCCTTGGAATATGCCGTATGCCTGATTTCGATTACCTCATCGTTACCAGCAAATATAACTTCATGTTCCCCGACAATGGTCCCCCCGCGGACGGACGATATGCCAATTTCATGCTTTTGCCTCGGAGCCCGGATACCCGTGCGATCGTAAACATATTCATAATTATTGTTTAACACCTCGTTAATGGCATCGGCTAAGGCAAGGGCAGTCCCTGAAGGAGCATCCACCTTCTTATTATGATGTTTTTCAACTATCTCGATGTCAAAACCTGATGAAGCAAGTATTATAGCCGCTTCCCTCACTAATTTGGCTATCAGGTTTATTCCCACGGACATGTTTGCCGAGCGAAGGATAGGTATTGCCTTTGAAGCCTCTTCTATAAGAGCCTGATCTTTCTTTGTAAATCCCGTCGTACAAAGTACTATTCCGATTCCACGGTTTACCGCAAAATCAAGCATATCCCTGATATTGGCCGGTGAAGAAAAATCTATGATGACATCGGCATTGACATTGCACTGTGCAAAACTCGGAAATACAGGGTAGGTATTCTCTTTGGCTGTCGATATATCGACTCCGGCCACAATAGTTGCGCTCTCGTCTTCGTTCAGCAGCTCAGTAACCACCCTTCCCATTTTACCGTTACAGCCACGTAAAATAATATTTGTCATATGTTTCCTCCGTTCGTATATTCCGGTTTTCTTATGCTACCGTTTTGATATTGCACCTGTTTAACTCGTTCCTCAGTCTTTCAAGATTGGCAGGTTCCATTTCCGTTAAAGGCAGACGGGGTTTCCCTACATTAAATCCCATCAGATTAAGGGCAGCCTTTACCGGAATAGGATTAACCTCACAAAACAGAGCATTGATCAGATGCAGATATTTAAGTTGAAGTTCCCTGCTGCCGTCTATATCGCCCTCCAGATACTTCATAACCATATCATGGGTTTCCTTCGGAGCCACATTGGACAATACGGAAATTACTCCTATACCGCCCAGGGACAAAACGGGAACAACCATCGCGTCATCACCGGAATATAAATCAATCTTTCCTTCAGTCAGGCACATGAGTTCCGCCACCTGTGTAATGCTGCCGCTGGCTTCCTTTATCCCGACAATATTGTCCACATTCTTTACCAGTGCTGCGACCGTCTTAGGCAGGATATTACAGCCTGTTCTGCCCGGTACATTATACAGTATAACAGGAATCGATACGCTTTTCGCGATAGCCGTAAAATGGGCTATAAGGCCGTTCTGAGTGGCTTTGTTATAATACGGTGTAACAAGAAGCAATCCGTCGGCTCCGCATTTTTCGGCTTCCTTTGACAGACGGATAGCCGTCTCCGTGCAATTGGATCCGGTCCCAGCAATCACTGGCACTCTTTTGTTTACTTTCTCAACAGCAAACTTTATACATTCCAGATGTTCTTCTTCGGTAAGTGTGGATGATTCTCCCGTTGTTCCGCAGATTATTATGCTGTCGGTTCCGTTTTCAATCTGATAGTCAATCAGTTCACCAAGCTTCCCATAATCCACTTCATTCTTTGAATTGAAAGGCGTTACGATAGCAACACCGGCTCCTTTAAAAATGGCCATAATGACACCTCCGTTTTAATTTGTTAATAACAAAACTCATGTTATTTTCCCACGATATAATACGGTAACTTAATTGCCGTGTTATATAATATGCCTTTATTGCATTTAAAGAATCTGGCCTGAGTATACTGTAAAGGCAATCATACATTATTATCTTTAATTTGCCTTAAGTCTCTGCAACCGGTTTAAACCGGCAAAATTCATTTAAGGTGTATTTTATCGGATAATTCCTTACCGAACGGGAATTTCTGATAATTTTCTAATAAAAAAAGCCGACTGTAGAGTCGACTCTAAAGAATTCCATATGCACATCTTAATATATACATATAAAATGTATATATTATGCAAATTCTTTAGGTAGCGCTCCATCAGTTTACTGATGACAGTCATATGGTTATTCACCATATGCCCAGCAATAATAACTCAGGATTATTAATGCTTCGGCAACATCCCCTTTCCGCCGTAATCATCTATCCCTGAAATATCATACGGCGTACTCTTGAATATTGCGCCTCTACCTCATGCCATATATTAAATTCTGGTATTTTTGTTTTATATATATTAACATTTGAGTATGATGATGTCAATAGCTATAATTTTTTCTATATTTTTTACAAAAAAAATCCGTCATGGGTATATTAATGCTTCAAAATATATAAGAGTATACAGATATAACACAATATGCCTTCTATGTAACTTTTACCGGGGTATATGAACATATAGGGTCAGAAGCAAAAAACATGTCGGAACTCTATATGTTTTATTACCATGCTTTATGTTATATCTGTATACTCCGGTTTGTTAATGCTACATCCCCAAACAGCCGACGGTTTATTATCAATATTCATCCAAATATTCCAATTTGCTTACGGAAACCTCGTAAGCTATACGCTTTTCAAATTCGGTCTCGCTAATTTTCTTTTGATATTCCCTGCTCTGGATTCTTCCCCATATCTGCACATGGCCGCCGACAGCAAATGTTTCGGCATACCTGGCATTTCTTCCCCAGCTTATACAGGGAATATAATCGGATTTTCCGTAAGGTCTGTTTACTGCCAGCAATATGTCCGCGATTTCTCTGCCAAGAGGTGTCTTCCTGTATACCGGAGGTTTACATACATAACCGTCCAGAAAGATATAATTAGGTTTAACATTATCGGACAGTTTATCCACTATCCTTATATCCCTGGCAAAAACAGAAAGTACCAGTTTGTTTTTGTTTTCCTCATGTCTGTTGTAAGATCTGAACTGGCCGAATACTTCGGCAAATTTTCCGGTGTAGTCCTGTTTTACGTCTATAAGCCTTTCCGAAACCATGATAGGTATTATGTCGTAGGCATCACTGAGCCTTTTGACTTTTACGTCAAAGAGATAAAACCCTTCCCCGAATACCTCATGGCTGAACGTAAAACGGTTAACAACCTCTCCTGCTATGCTGACCTGATTGTTTTCAAAAATTTTATCCGCCATATCGTACCTCTCCTTCTTTCGTGACGTTTTTACGCCACTGCATTTTTTTAATGTGGGTAAATTTATCTGTTTCAAAGTTAACAGCATTCATTCACCTATGATATATATATGCTAATATACATTATTTAGAAGTAAAAATTACATATATTTTTATTAATATCCAAAAATTGTTATTCTATACAAAAATTAAGAATGAGTTTGTGAGTTTTCTCCTAAATCTTAAGTTGATTTTTATGTTTCTCTCTGATAAAATGTAAAAGTTGTATAAATAATGGTGTGCTTGATTTAGAAAGAAGGTCAATTTTATGAAACGGCATGATGTAAGAAATATAGCCATAATTGCTCACGTCGACCACGGCAAAACTACTCTGGTTGACGGATTATTGAAGCAAAGCGGCGTTTTCCGTTCCAATCAATTTGTAGTGGAGCGTGTTTTGGATTCAAATGAAATTGAAAGGGAACGGGGCATTACCATTTTATCAAAAAACACAGCCGTCACTTATAACGGTATAAAAATCAATATTGTTGATACGCCCGGACATGCGGATTTCGGCGGCGAGGTCGAACGTGTTCTTAAAATGGTCGACGGAGTCATACTGGTTGTCGATGCCTTCGAAGGTCCCATGCCTCAAACAAAATTTGTTTTAAAAAATGCTTTGGATCTTTCACTGCCCGTAATAGTATGCATTAATAAAATTGACAGACCGGATGCAAGACCTAAGGAAGTTGTTGATGAAGTCCTTGAGCTTTTGATAGAACTTGACGCAGACGAAAAGCAGCTGGATTGTCCTTTTATTTTTGCATCCGCAAAATCAGGTTTTGCATCATATTCTCCGGACGAAAAATCGGACAACTTGAAACCCCTTTTCGATACCATAATCAATTATATTCCTGCCCCCGAAGGAGACCCTGACGACGGTACCCAAATATTAATCAGCACCATCGATTATAACGATTATGTAGGCCGGATAGGTATCGGCAAAGTGGAACGGGGAACCATTCATGTAAATGACGATGTAGTTATTGTCAATGCCCACAATCCCAATAAGAGCAACCGGGTAAAAATAAGTAATCTGTTTGAATTTGAAGGCCTTAAGCGTATTCCGGTCACCGAAGCCACCATCGGTTCCATAGTTGCCATATCGGGTGTTTCCGATCTCCATATCGGAGATACCATTTGCTCTCCGGATAAGCCTGAACCGCTACCCTTCCAGAAAATATCCGAACCTACAATATCCATGTATTTTAATGTGAACGACAGCCCTTTTGCAGGTACGGAAGGAAAATATGTAACATCAAGACATTTGCGTGAGCGTCTGTTCAGGGAACTAAACACCGATGTAAGTTTACGGGTCGAAGAAACGGATACAACGGAAAGTTTCAAGGTATCCGGAAGGGGAGAGCTCCATCTTTCCGTCTTAATTGAAAATATGAGAAGGGAAGGATATGAATTCTCAGTAAGCAAACCTGAAGTTATTTATAAAGAAGACGAAAAGGGCAACAAACTTGAACCTATGGAACGGGTCTTGATTGACGTTCCCGAAGAATATGCAGGTATCGTTATAGAAAAACTGGGGCAACGTAAAGGTGAAATGATTGACATGCATACCTCGGGAAACGGTAATACCAGGATGGAATTCTCAATTCCTTCGAGAGGTTTAATCGGGTATCGCGGTGATTTTCTTACCGATACAAAAGGAACAGGTATAATGAATACCATTTTTGACGGATACGGTCCTTATAAGGGAGAAATACAGTACCGAAAAACCGGAAGTCTAATCGCCTTCGAAACCGGTGAAAGCACCTCTTACGGTTTGTTTAATGCGCAGGATCGCGGTATCCTGTTTATAGGTCCCGGAACCAGGGTTTACGCCGGCATGGTCGTCGGTCAGAATCCGAAATCCGAAGATATAGAAGTTAATGTATGTAAACGCAAGCAGCTTTCAAATATGCGTGCCGCAGGCTCCGACGATGCTTTAAGATTATCACCGCCGAAAATCTTAAGTCTTGAACAGGCCATCGATTTCATAGAAACAGACGAATTACTTGAAATCACGCCAAAAAGCCTCAGAATCCGCAAGAAGATTCTGGATTCCACCCAACGGATGCGCGACCGCAGAAACAGGCAAAATACATCCATTCAGTAAGCGAGCAGGAAGGGACTTTCCCGTCCTGCTCATTTATATTCACAAACCTTTTGTTCAAATATGTGATTGAGGCATCTTTGAGGATAATTCTTTATGTCTTTGACCGATTTAATATCATACTTTTCGCATACATTCTTAAAATATTGCCTGATTATGTCCTTTGATATGATTTTATAACTGTATCTGTCGGAAGCTGCCTTTAACATTGTTCTTTCAAAATTCATCAAAGTTTGCATGGCTTTCGGGCCATACCAGCTAAATGTCTCAAGAATTTCATCAATCAGTTCTTTTTCCTTTTCATTCAGATATTCTTCCCCCAAGGCCAATTTCTGAATTCCACAGCGTTTCATATTTTGATACAGCTTCATGTACGGTATGTACTCGTTATTAATTATATAATCTTCCTCAAACATCTCCTTATCATACAATGCCAGGGAAAAAGCCTGAATATAGTAGAGCAGGTATTGAATATAGCTTGCACATATTTCAGCGTCGCTTTTGTTGATGATATAATATGCGACGGCATATATCCTCGACGCCATTATTTTTGAAAGGACCGCTTTTCTGCTCTTTTTGAATGCCACATTAGTCAGGCAGTCTTTCCTTTTCATAAGTAAATCATAGTAATATTCCGGATTATCCAAAATAGTTCTCAGCTTATTTGAATATTCAACAGTAGGTATATCTCCCTCCATATACCGTATTATTGTTGTTTCTCCCCAGCCAAGCAGTTTGGCCAACGGTTTTTTCCCGATACGATACTTTTCAAGGATCTGTCTTATTTCCTCCGCCGTTATTACCCCTTCGTTTTCAAAACCGTTACTCATATCCATACTCCTCTACTCCTCATCTAGTGGTTATTTTATCTATTAATTTTAACCATATACGGCATTGCATTATATTTGCAATGCCATATATAATTAAAATTTTCGAAATTCATTCAAATCATGAATTATTATTTTAAATCCGCGTATAAGTCTGTCAAACATACCCACTCTGTACAGATTTACAATAACCATTCCGACAGGAACACCTATAATCATTCCTATAACCCCTTTTAACTTATATCCGATATATAAGAATATCAAAGTACTTAACGGGCTGATTCCGATACTGTCGCCGACCATTTTAGGCTGCAGTACCTGTTTTACTATCTGGCAAATCAGATATATAACAACCAGACCTATTGCCCTGAAATAATTACCGGACAGCATATCTATCAAAGCCCATGGCCAAAGCACGGCTCCGGTCCCGAATACGGGCAGGAAATCCAGAAATGCTATAGCCAGTGCCAGCAAAATGGAATAAGACACCCTAAGAATTTCAAAACCTATAAACATAATAACAGTCAGTACAATCATTATTTTAAACTGGGCTTTAAAATAACCTCCGACTGCCTTGGTAAAGTTATTATATATAAAATTCCATCCTTTGACTACGGAGTCGGGTAAAAACTTCTTAAATAACGCTAAAATTTCGTCTCTTTTTACAATAAAGAAATATGCAGAAAGTATGGTTATTATAAGATCCAGGAAAAATGACGCAATATTCTGTGCCAGATTGCTGGCGCCGCTGATTGTAAACAAATCGATTCGGGGTTCAAATTCCGTCAGGTTTTCATTAATGTTTTCCAATATATTATCGATAAACTGCTGCACGGATTGAGGCATGTTATTGCTTATATCCTGTATTTTTACCGAAATATTGTTCAGCTGGATTTCGAGCTGTTTTACTATATTGGGCAAATCGCCGGCTAACTGCTTGGCTTCCCTAAACAGGACGGAAAAAATCAAATACAATACTCCCATTATGGCGGCAATAACAATGATAATTATTATTGCCGAGCTGTGTTTTCTAAGCAGTTTTACCTTACTTTCCAGGAACTTGACAAGAGGATTCGCGATCATCGAAACAATCCAGCCTACCACAAAAGGCCCGAAAAAACGCAGCAGTTTAGGTACTACAAAAACCAGGAACAAGGCAACTCCTATGGCAAATATCAGATTTACGAAAATACGCAAATACTTTATAAACTTTGATTCGCCCATAAATCCTCCATTGTCGGTTCACGCATCAGATTATACCATTTGAGTAAAATATATCTATATAATACCATAAATATTTATACATTTCCATAGCACAAACAGCTATTTTAATTAAAATACCTTATCTGTTTTTAATATTTCCCAAAATCATTGTTATGAAAAACATTAAAGCGGCTATAATTACAACAGTTGGCCCCGTTGCGGTTCCAAGATAAAAAGACAGTATAAGGCCTGTAATGCCTGAAAATACCGAAACCAATACCGAAAACAAATGGTATTCCCTCATGTTTGAGGATATGTTCCGGCTTGCGGCAGCCGGTAGTGTAAGAAGGGCATTAATTATCAGTATCCCTACCCACTTTATGGATAACATAACAATAACTGCAATCAAAATACAAAAGGAAGCTTCCACCAAATCCGCTTTTATGCTTTTGCTTCTGGCAAGAGAAGTATTCAGGGCCACAGAATTCAGTTTATTAAAGAAAAAGAACCAATACAACAGCGTCAATATAAATACAATTCCTAACAATCTTATTTCCTGTGCGGAAATGCTTAATATATCCCCCAGTAACAGGCTTGAGTATTTGGAAAAATTCCCTCCTTTTGACAAAAACACCAGTCCTATAGCCATGCTGAAAGAAGAAAACACCGAAATCAACGTATCCGTAGACAGTGTCTTTTTACGCTTGATATAATTTAATAAAACCGCGAAAATTATGGCATATATTATCATGGATATATCCGTATCCGCAATACCTAAAACAGCTCCCAGGGCTATTCCGGTTAAAGCCGAATGACCCAGGGCGTCCGAGAAAAATGCCATCCGGTTATTGACAATCATAGTGCCTAAGATGCCGAACAGCGGCGTTATTAATATAACGGCCAGCAATGCATTCTTCATAAAATTATATTCCATCCATGAAAAAGGAAGTACTTTTTCCATTATCTCATAAAGTGTATTCATTATAATCTCTCCCGAATATTTTTAGGAAGTCCTCACTCCCGCTTACTTCCTCAAAGGAGCCTTCTTTAAGTATTGTTTTGTCCAGCAAAATAACATTGTCTGCGTACTTTGACACAAAATCGAAATCATGGGATACCATAATAATTGCCAGATCAAACTTTTCCTTAAGCATCCGTATGTTTTTATAAAAAAGCTCCATTCCGTTTCTGTCTATACCTGAAACCGGTTCGTCAAGAAGCAACAGATTCGGTATGGGTGTAATCGCAACTGCAAGAAGCACCCTTTGAACTTCGCCTCCCGATAAGTCACACACCCGTTTGTCAATTAAATCCTGGGCATCAAACATACTTAATTGTTTTTTGATATAATCATACACCTTTTTGCTTTTCTTAAAAAAAACCGGCATCCTGCTTATGTATCCGGCAAACATATCATAGACGCTTACAGGTGTATTTTTATCAATATTAAAATGCTGAGGTACGTACCCTACTTTCAGATCCTCCAATGTTCTGTTTTTTAAGTCGGTAAATTCTATGCTGCCGCCATGCTTAATTTCGCCCAGTATGGCTTTTATCAGCGTGGTTTTTCCGGCCCCGTTTCTTCCTATTATGGCGGTAAGCCTGCCACAGTGTATATGCATGTTTATATTCTCGATTATAGTATCTTCCCCCGCCCTGACACTTAAGTCCTTAATTTTAAGGCAGTGTAATCCGCAGGCGGAATTTACGGGTTCTTTTTCATAAACATCATCCGGCTCTTTATCATCAAATGTTTCTGACATGGAATGTCCTCCTTGATTTAATCGCTGCCTTCAAAGGCTTTTTCTAATGTTTCTATATTGTCTTTCATAGATCTAAGATATGAATCCTTATTTGCATCTCCCGTAACGGCCGTATCAATAATGTATACTTCGGCACCGGTTTCTTCTTTAATCCGGTCTGTAATTGTACCTTCATGCTGACGTTCCGCAAAAAGATAACGTATATTTTCCCTTTTTATCATATCGATTATTTCGGCTATATCACCGGCGCTTAAGGGCGTATCATCGTCAATTTCCAGCTCAAACGCCACATTAAGTCCGGCTTTACCGGCAAGATAAGCAAAGGACTCATGGAATATGCCCACCTTATTGCTGATATTGTTGTTCTCAGCCATATTCCTTACCGTATTAAGAATCCGTTCCATTTCCTCGGCAATTTCTCCGACCTTTTCTTTGTAAATACCTGCGTTGGTATTAATCATTTCCGTGACGGATGCTTTGTTCTTGTCCGTTGTCGTATTAATATAATCTTCCAGCCCCTGTCTCGCATTCTCTATCTGCAACAAATAGAGTTCAGGATCCAGCCAGACATGGGGGTTTTTTTCTCCTTCATGCTCCATGCTTTCAAGCATGGTAATGCCTTTGCTCAAATCAATAATTGTCAGATTCGGATAACCGCTTATTACATCATTAATATATTCTTCCATACCTCCGCCGTTTATAATAAAGACATCAGCGTCAGACAACAATCTCATATCGTCCGTGGTCAGCTGGTAATCGTGAAGGCATCCTGATCTGAAATCAGTCAGGCTGTCCACTTTGATGCCGGGAATCCTATCGGTTAAATTCAAGGTAAGTATATATACCGGATAAAATGAAGTAACCACTCTTATACTGTTTTCCTCTGTTTCATATTCGGTTTTGTTCTTATTATTAAAAGCAATTACGGCAAATACAGCCGCCGCAACAACAAACATAAGGCAAATTAATATAATCAGTTTTTTCTTCATCAATCGTCCACCTCTATTGCAACTCATTTGCATTAACCAATTATATTATAAAGTATACCCTTGTGTCAAATACTTTAGACAATCCGGCTATTTATGATATTCTATCAAATCTTACTGTATTGTTAAAAACCCTTTATTGTTGTATAATTGTCATGATATTATTCTATCACGAAAAAAGGAGTAATTCTGATGTCAGATAAAAAACGCACACCGGTAAACCATAACAAACCACAGAATACGCAGAATGCAAAATATAAAAGAAAATCATATATACAGGATGTTTCTCAGGAAAAATCAAATATATGGTTACTGCTGCCCATTATATTGTCCATGTCTGTATTACCATTTATCACAAAGCTGAAAGAATATAATACCCATTTATCCGATTATTCCTGGTTTACTTATAATGACGAATATACGGATTTATTTTTACTGTACAAGCAAAAATTCTTCCTCATTATAACTTTTGCAATGGCTTTTATCCTAATATCGAAATTTTTCATAAACCGTAAAGAACTGAATTTCTCTTATATATTCATCCCTCTTGGCATATATGCCTTACTTGCCTTATTATCTTCCTTATTCAGTGAATACAGAAAATTCAGTTTTTCAGGCATACACGAACATTTTGAATCCATTTTTGTTTTATTCGGCTATTGCCTGCTTGTCTATTATGCTACAGTTTATGTGAAAACCGAAAGGGATTTTGAGATAATCACCAACTGCTTTGTTGTAAGCATTATTGTTATGGGCTTATTGGCTCTCTCACAGTATTTGGGGAAAGATTTCTTCAGAACAAAGATGGGTTTAAGTTTGATATTCCCGGAAAAATACATGAATCATCTAGATTTGATCTCTTTTAAATTTGAGAAAGGCAGGGTATATCTTACTTTATACAATCCAAATTATGTAGGTTCTTATGTTGCATTGGCAGTACCTTTTCTGATAATTTTAGCTTTGCTTATAAGAAAGAAATTCTGGAAGCTTGTGTTATATATACTTGCAATTGCCGGAATGTTTATAGCTTTAATAGGCTCCGAATCAAAAACCGGTATTATTGCATTAATCGCTACCGCTGTATTGGGGATAATCATATTCTCCAAAAAGTTAATAAAATATTTCTATTTTTCCATACCGGCGCTTTTATTTGCCGTATGTACCGTTATTCTTTATAATCGCGCAAACGACAATATTTTGGCCGAACAGTTGAAGAAAGCCGTCAATTTCAGCAAAACAGAAGTATCACTTCAGGACATTAAAACATTGGACGATGAAGTCGTTATTACCTACAAAAACAACAATATTCATATCAAATTCTTTACCTTTGATGATGGATACGCATATTTTGAAATAACAGACGATGACAATAATAATATTCCCTTGCAGCAAATAGAAGGTTATCTCAGTTTTACCGTTAAAGATGACAGATTTCCTGAATTTGAAATCGGAGCTACGGAATACGAAGAGGATTTATGTTTCTATGTTACTATCGACGGGCACGAATGGTACTTCACCAATCAAACCGATGACGGCACATACTATATGATTAACTTGTACGGAAAACTAGACAAGATAGTTACTGCCCCATCCGCGGTATTTACGGGATATGAAAGATACGCATCGGGAAGAGGATATATCTGGTCCAGGACAATTCCCTTACTCAGAAAATATATAATTTTAGGCTCCGGTGCTGATACATTCCAGCTTGTATTTCCGATGCAGGATTATGTAAACCGTTATAATTTCGGTTATTACGATCAAATCATAACAAAACCCCATAATATGTACCTGCAAATCGGAGTTCAGACCGGTGTCCTTTCGTTACTTGCTTTCCTTATATTCTACGCAATATATTTTATATCAAGTTTACGACTTTATATAAAAGGGCACTATAAAAGCTTTTACAGCCAGGTCGGTGTGGCAATATTTCTATCCACTTTCTGTTATATGGTCGTCGGTATAGCCAACGATTCAATATTAGCGGTTGCCCCCATTTTCTGGGCTATGATGGGCCTGGGAATATGCGCCAATATAAAAGCCAAGAAATGTATTAAGGAAGAAATGTCTTTATCCAAATCCGATACGGAGACTAAACTGGCCGCTAATTAAGCCTAAATTTATATTGTAATTATATTATTAACTCTGTCCCTGATGTTATAATCATATGGTTCTAATCATATGGAAATCCTGTTTATAACAGACTGATTTCATAATAGATATTTTAAATTCGATTAGGACATTAAATATATGTGTTCTTTTTATCCTTCCGGAATAGTTATGGTAAAATCCATTCTGTTTCGGAAGGATTTTTCTTATATTACTTTATTATAAAGTTTCTAATAAACCCAATAAATATTTGATAATTTAGAATATATAATATATGATCGTAAGCGATCAGCAACAAGGTACCTTGTAATAAAAAAAAGACCGGCTATAATATTTAGCCAGTCTAATAATCAGTTTCCTCATTCAGCTTGTACAGCTTCTGACCAGGGCATCAGTATTTCCAATTCTTCCGGATGATTATGATAGTCTGTGTCAGGCATGTACAATAACAGGTATTCCAAATATGTATATACATTAAGACCGTTTGCTTTGGCTGTTTCTATAATACTATAT
>ENA-OWPA01000565-OWPA01000565.1-bioreactor-metagenome-genome-assembly--contig:-NODE-565-length-45630-cov-6.037275_pt1 | contig 45630 bp, 40 predicted proteins | sample MGYA00238139_ERZ651803 | MGnify/ENA primary metagenome ERZ651803 (study PRJEB26909, sample SAMN07631231) | bioreactor metagenome | isolation source: Switchgrass digestor | place: USA: Dartmouth...
ATTTCCATGTTCTTTTTCATATCGACAATAATCGATCCGAGCCTTAATCCGATAAGTATGGTTGTATACAATTATAAAGGGATACAAAGGCTGGATGCCCATACCCAGCCAAATGGTGTGTGACGGTTACTATGTGCCCAACCAGGATCAGGCGATCAGCTTCGCGCAGTACGCGGGGGATCTTGATTACCTGGCGGGCAGCAACTATGGCGAGACCACCATGCGGGCCGGGATGCTCCTCGGCGGGATGCCATATACCAGCGCTGCTGAAGTTTATGTGCGTGTCAGGGAGATGACCGGCGATCTGTACGATAAGTACGGCTTTGAAAAACTCGTGGAGATCACGGACGAAAATGCGGATCATGTGTCCCGCCGCCTGGCATCCCTGGGACTCAGCACCCGCGGCGGCATCATGCTCAACCGCTGCTTCGGCAAATACAGGGCCGGGAAATTCCCCTGTGCCAACACCTGGACATACTTGTTCAGCCAGGTACCGCCGTCGTTGCCCGAGGAAAAAGGCACCTTACGCGATGAGAACAACCTGCTTGCATGGCATTCATCCGAACTTTGGTACACCTTCGCATCTCTCCGCAAAGGAGTCCCTCCGGTGAGACCCTGGACGGGATCCGACTTCAGGGCGGCGGATCTGATCAGCAGTTACTGGGCAAACTTCATCAGGACAGGAGATCCCAACGGTGAAGGCCTGCCGATGTGGCCAAGGAGCGATGCCGGCCTAGGCTGGATGGATCTGAAGTCGGAACCGGTCCCGCATATCGGGATCGAGAACGATCTGGACAGGATGATTTACGAGTATGTAGTTCGTAACATCAGCATTCCTGAATAGGATGCCGGGACAGTTTGCAGAGACCTCTGCCAACTTCCGTATTGGAAAGCGGGCGGGATAGAGGCTTGTTCCTGTCCTGCCCGCTGTTATTTTGGCCTTCTCTTCAATCGGGCATATCAATTGTTCCTTTAATGATCTCTGTCCCTTGATCTAGTTGCGTCAGGCTCGATCGTTATTTTGCCTTTTAGCTGGTTGTAAAGACCTTTTACATCTTTGGTATCGGGGTGGCCTGAAAGGATCAAAAGTTAATATAAGGGAAAAACACTCGCAAATTAAAAATCATGATATTATAATGTTTACATATTAAAGGCGCTGTTAGAATTAGCTTAGAGACGCAGGTGTTATCATGAATGCTGACGTTGTGTGTGTAGGTACGTCATGTGTAGATGTTCTGATTCGCGGAGCGGATTTGTCTGCACCGTTTATCGAAGAGACGAAGCAGGCTCAGGAAGTTTTGCTGAGTGTCGGCGGTGATGCGACGAATCAGGCTATCGTTTTGCAAAGACTTGGCGTAAATGTCAGGTTGCTCACCGGTTTTGGCAATGATGATGCGAGCCGCTTTATACAAAATTACCTTCACAATGCCGGTGTCGATATTGAGCATTGTACGATCAGTGACAATATTATACCGAGCATTAGCGTTGTTGTGATCTCACCTGACGGCCAGAGAAACTTCATCAAGGCCGGTACTGATATACGTTTTAAGCAGTATACAGTTGATTTGCAAGCAGTGAAAAATGCTGAAATAGTATCCCTGGGCAGCCTGTTCATATCACCATTCTATACTGCGGAGAGTATTGCGGCAGTAATTGATGCGGCAAAGAGCAATAATGCATTGGTTTGTGCCGATGTGATGATGTCCCCGAGAGCTTTGGGTTTGGATGATCTCAAGGAAGTGCTGCCGGGGATCGATTATTTCTTCCCGAATGAAGATGAAGCAAGGGGATTGACAGGAAAGACTGATCCGGATGAAATGGCAGATGTGCTTCTTGGATACGGGATAAAAAACATAATAATAAAACGGGGCAAGGATGGATGTTTTGTAAAGAACTCTGCAGAGAGATTCTTTCTGCCGGCCATAGGGGACGACGCGGTGGATACGACCGGAGCCGGTGACAATTTTGCAGCAGGATTTATTGCGGCTTTGCTCGAAGGCAGAGATTTTAGAGGCTGCTGTGAATTTGCGGCCGGGACGGCAGGCGTATCCGTTCAGTATGTGGGAGCTCATACGGGGGTCCAAAGCAGAAAGCAGGTCGAGGACTTTATCAGGAAAAAACAGGCTGCAATATAGCAGCCTGCTTTTGATCGTTAAAGCATTTTTTGTTCTGACAATTTGAATGACATGTCGTCCCTGTTCGATGCTCTGGCAGTCATGAAAACAAGGGCCGCAAATAATATAAGGATCGCATGTAATATAAGGTTACAGACGGGTATCCCACTTGCCGCAGAACGGATCCACCGGGCTTTTGCCCTTGAACGCGCTGCTGCCCTGCATCAGTTTATCAATGATCGCGTCAAGAACGACGGGCAAAGAGCAGTATGCGTTTATGAATGTCTTTATCCTGGGGACATCAAGCAGGTGGTAGGGGTTCTCGACGGAGACGAATACGGTCGGGATCTCATTAAGATAATGCGGGCAGTTGGCTCCCATCGGCTGCTGCCATTCTATGCGGACCGTGGTCTGGTTCGACTTTGTCGCAAGGTTCGCACAATATATGACCAGGTCGAAGTTTTCCCTGTAATAGCTGTGCGGCGTCACCTTGTTCTCATTGGTTTTTGACGGGACGAACGTAGTAACTTTGAAACCCTTGTCCTCAAGGCGCTTTTTGAACTCATCGCAGACACCGGCTTTCGCGGTGTATACGTAACCCGCTTCGCCTTCTATCGGACAATAGAGTATACGGGGATATCTTTGAGGGGTTATAGGGAGAACACCGGGCTGTTCCTTGACAAGTGTAACTGACTTGTCCGCGCATTCTTTTGCCCACGCCCTGTGCTCTTCGCATCCTATTATCGCACGCGCGCTTTCCAATGTAGGAAGCGGCCTGTCCTCATGGAGACGAAGTGCTGCTTTCAGCGCGAGGATGCGTACAAGGGCTTCCTCCAGTCTCTCTGGGGAGATGATGCCGCTTTTCACACCGTCCATCATGTATGTAAAATCTTCTTCAATATTGCGTGAAAACAGGAAAATGTCAGCGCCGGAAGCGATGGCATGCGGTACAGCCTTATAGCGTGGCATCGCTATAGTGAATCCGGCCATCACCGTGGCATCTGTAACGATGAGCCCGTTAAAGCCAAGGTGATTGCGCAGCAATCCGATCTTCAGCTCTTCTGACAGTGAAGCGGGCAGGATATCTTCGTCCGCTATATCGGGATTTATGCGCTTTGTCCATGCAGGCTGCATTATGTGCCCTACCATGACCGTCATTGCGCCGGCTTCGATGCAGGCGCGATATACTTCGCCAAATGTCCTGTCCCACTCTTCACAATCCATGTCATTGATGCTGGTGACGAGGTGCTGGTCGCGCTCGTCACATCCGTCGCCGGGGAAATGCTTTATCGAGGCTGCAAGCCCGCACTTCTGCACTTCTTCGACATATGCAACGCCAAAATCCCTGACAGTGTCAGGATTTGAACCGAATGTCCTGGTATTCGTTATCGGATTTCGGAAGTTATAATCGATATCTATGATCGGTGCAAATGCCCAGTTGGCACCCACAGCCGCTCCCTCTCTGCCGCACAGCCGCCCCAGCTTCCTGGCCATTTCAACGTCACCCGTTGCGGCTATGGCCATTGGGGAGCCGAGCATCGTTCCCTCGGTCACGATGCCGTTTCCGCCTTTTTCAAGGTTCGAGGCTATCAGCATGGGGATCTTTGACTGTTGCTTGAGATATGCTGTTGCTTCGACCGCACGCTCTATGTCGAAGAGCCTGTACATGACCCCGCACGGCTGCATGACGCTGAACATGTGATCGAATTCTTCGCGCGTCCCTTCCGTCGCACAGAGCAGGAAAAGCTGTCCTACTTTCTCTTCTAGAGTCATTTTTGAAAGAGTATCCTTTACCCAATCCACTCCCGCGTCGTCCAGGTAAAACGGTTTTTTCCTTATAGCCTCATAGATGTCCATTTATTTGTTCCCCTTTCTCGATTTTTCCGATTTGGCGTTTAAATTTTAGCAAAATTTGTATGACAATACAATCGATTTTGCGGAGGTGGATGGCATCTCCTGTGTATGCTGTCAAGCCCCTTCGCGGGACCCTGAACTTTGATATCAGGATGCCATACAAAGGGGGACATATCACGACTCTGAATCCATGCCCGGACTGCCATGATTATGCTTTGACAGAAGCGGTCACCCGGTATTTGGTTTCTCAGAAGCTAAACCTCCAAAACTGCGGAATACATCGTTTCGCTTACTTTGGCAACTCCTCCGGTCAGTGCCTGGAGCAGTTGTTCTGCGCTCCCGGTCAGGACCGGGATCTTGATCACTGAAACACCGGGACAGTGTTCCATAACAGACTCCGCTGCTGCCCGCAGTAAAGTCATGGGAACCGGCAGCTTGCTTTCGGAGATAAAGAATACGGTCATCACAAGTTCATCTTCCCCGTTTCCCTTACTAAGGCAAACGCAGCCCACGGGCCTGTTGTCCCGGAAAGCGGCAAAGCTGAGCCTTGTCAGGACCGTATCCGGGCCGATAGGCTTCCCGAAATAATTAGCTTCGCGGCTTTCCATTGCCTGGCTGATTTCGCGCAGGTGGAAAGCCGACAGCGTATCGAGGGACATTACCTTTATGCCGGGAGACGGGGTCCGCTTCATGAACTTGCAGTCCGAAAGCGCGGAAACCGGTATGGAGTATGTCTTTTCATCAAGCATCTCCTGCTCAAAACCTATGTAGTCCAGGAATTCCTTCACACCGCTGCCGTCATCGGCGTATTCCGCGGAAAGACTCTGTATACCGAGCTCGCCGTTTTCTGCAATGAGATCCAGAAGCTCTCCGATGAGTGTGGAAGCTATGTACTGCCTTCTATAAGACGGCGCGACAAAAATTGACCGAAGTTCCATGCATGCCTCTGCGATTTCCGCGACCAGTGCGGCGCATGCCGTATCCTCGGATATGGCACCCAGTGCCAACAGCGTGCCGTCTTTCACTCCGGCATGGAACTCGGGCGGTATGAGGGCCGCAAAATATGAAAGATTCGTACGGTCGATCGGGGTCACATCCAAAGCAGGCAGCTCTTCGGCAGGTGGCTTATGGTCCAAATCGCTCATGACTGCATCCTCCTGTGATCAAAAACTGCGTCGTTACCGGCATATCTGCCAGGATTCGAGCCCTCGATTTCCGCTGTCTTTATCTCTATCATACGGATGAATCCTTCATAGCTTTCCGGGTCCATATGTCTGCCGGCAAGTATGCGCATGACGGGTGTCGTATCCACGCCCTCGGCCATGGCCGCGCGCATGTACCGCTCCAGTTTGAGCAGGCGATCGGTGATCTTAACGTAGTCTACATGTCCAAGGTCGCATACGCGCCCGCCGTATTTGTCGCCGATCTCATCTACGCGCTGCCCGCCGAAGCTTGAAGCGTGTTCGCCGTTTCCGAAGCCATGCCTGTGCCCCAGCTGATTGGTCTTTTTGTAGGCATCGGATTCGAAACCGATGAGCTAACCGCCGTACTTTTCGGCCGTAGCCTCTTTTTGTATGAAGTAAATGTGCCCGCACGATCCGTCACTCAGGATAGGACGTCCGTTGATGCCCCTATTCATGTAACCGCCGATCGCCACGTTCATGCCTTCCTGCCCGGTAAGGTTGAACAGTTTCTTCTGCTCCCTGAATTCACCGCTGCCGTCCTTACCCCGGTTTACCCTGCGGCGCTGGAAACCGTGGGTGGAGGATGCCCGCCTGAACATGCCGCATGCGTTGCCCTGCATTTCATCCATGCGTGACGGCTGCACCTCGCGCAGTGCTTTCCACATTTTGCGGTGTATCAGTTCATCATGCGAAGCCCGGTTTTCAATAGGCGGCAGGACGAACGACACACGGGAACAGTGCCCGAAAGCGGCGGCTACATCATATGGCCAGTCAGTGTCGGGTTTTCCCTTTTGCCTGAGGGTAAATTGAGACAAGTGCATCAGGAGCAGGTTTTTTGCTATGAAAATCTGGGAAGCCTGATTGCGGCGGATCTCCGCGTCGGCGGCTTCTCGGGCCAGATTTCTGTCCCTTTGCAGCTCCGGGTTTTCGCCTGCAAGACGGTCGGCGACCCTCTCCCTTTCACTTTGGCTTATCTGCCTTGTAAGCGTCAGGACCATGATCTCGCTGCAGCACTTGTTGTCGAGTTCCACGAAATACTCTCGGGGTATATCTCTGAACCCGCTGCGCATGGCGAGGGATATGCCCAGCCTGAACAGGGGATGCATGAGCCCTTCTGCACCCAACTGCTCGGCAAGGTTCCTGGCATACCCGCCCGGCGTCTGGCCGGGCCTGGGCATGACGAAGTTCTGCCGCATCCACCGGCTGGCCAGCGCGTTCCGGAGAGGCTCGTCAAGGTGTTCAAAATTACTGAAGTCGCCCATGAGCGCCTGCTGATACAGTTCTTCCTGCGTGAAATCGCAGCCCTTTCTCTTCTCTTTCATCCAGGTCTTCTGCCCCCAGGTGGACTGGCGCAGAAGCTCGATATTCTCGATCTCATCCTCCGTAAGCAGGCCTCCCTCGTTTGTCCTGGCCCTCTTTTTCTGCTCGCTGTAGAAGGCCTTCCGCTCCTTTTTGATCTCCATGTCCGGCCTGCGAGCCTGGGAGGTCTCGGCTGTTTTCCCCGGCTGAAACGTGCTCAAATGGTAATATTGAAACATGCTCTTCTGACTGTTCACAGCCTGTCGCTCAAAAGCCTCACGTTCCTCTAAGCTGACAAAAGTGTTCAGAGACCTCTGAAGGACCATTTCTTCTGAATCGCGCCGGTATTGCAGAGATTCCTCCTGTCTGTGTTGCTGTTGCTCCAGATGACGTTGTATGGTCAATGACTCGTCCATTCTTCCACCTCCAAAAACAGAGTTAAGAGCAGCATTGTATCATGCAGTCACACACCGCAAAGGCAGACTGTGATAAAATTCCTTTTTTTCAAATTATAGTTTCTTATGTACATAATACAAGTAGTTTCTTCCGATATCGATGATTTTTTAGAATAATTTTAAATTAATATGCTGGATCCGCTCGGATTTTGAAACCGGATCAATAGCATATTACAAATGCCGGATTTTGTACTATAATAGAACCAGGGACGGGAGGTGCAACTTATGTTTGAACGATGCCACGGGGCCGATAATTTGCGGAGGCCGACACTGGAAATAAAGGTCTGCCCCGAATGCGGAAACGAGATAGAAATATTCTCGATCGACAAGGAAATGGCGTGCGACAAGTGCGGGTTCGTAGTCTACAACGATATCCGGTCATGTGTCGACTGGTGTAAATACGCAAGACTCTGCGTCGGAGATGAGCTGTATAATAAGCTGAAAAAGAACCCGGAAACCGCCGAACAATAGAGGTGTGACCGGTGACATGAAATTGCGGCCGGGACTTGTAATGTGTGACGGAATAATATAAAATAATCAAAAGGAGAGTTGGGAAACCACAAATCAACGATGAAAAAGGGGACAGTATAATGCCGAAAGAGACCAAAAAGAGAAAACGCAGGCTTGGTGATAGGAAAGAGGGCAGGAAGATCAGGTCTTTGCATCCTCTTAACAACGTCTCATCATATATCATGAGGGACAGAGTCGGCTCGACGAACTATTTCCGGGATTCCGTCGAAATCAGCAGGGTGGAAAGATACATCAGCAAAAAGAGAAAAGAAGGGCTGAAAGGGCTTGGGATATTGCATATCCTGATTGCCACATATGTCCGCACCGTTTCCCAGCTGCCGGGAATCAACCGGTTTATCGGCGGCCAGAAGATATATGCCCGGAACAATATAGAAATCTGCATGGCCATCAAGAAGGAAATGAAACTTGATGCGATGGAGACCATCATAAAAATAGAATGCGAGCCCACCGACACGATCTATGATATCTACAGGAAGCTCAATGAGCAGATCGAGACCAACAGGGCTGAAGGGGATATAAGCTCTTTCGATTCAACTGCGCGCTTTTTCTACTACATACCCGGACTTTTTTTGAAGTTTGTCATGATGGTCCTGAGGTTTATGGATTATTTTGACCTGATCCCCAGGTCGCTTACAAAGCTGAGTCCGTTCCACGGCTCGTTCTTTATAACCTCCATGGGATCCCTGGGTATCCCTCCGATCTTCCACCACCTGTATGACTTTGGCAACGTTCCCCTGTTCCTGTCATACGGGGCAAAGAGAAAAGCGTATGAATTGACCAGGGACGGCACGGTCGTGGAGCGCAAGTATATCGACTATACTGTATCCGCCGACGAGCGCATTTGCGACGGTCACTACTTTGCCACGGCGCTGAAGTATTTCAAGGACTGTTTCAAGAACCCTGAAATACTTGACAATCCCCCCGAAGTCGTAGTTGAGGATATCGACTGATCCGGTTTGCTTCGCGGTAAATCAGTCGTTACGTAATAAACAGCAGTAAAAACTTGATATTTGATTATTTTTCGCATTCAGATAAAGTAACAGACATATGGCTGTGTCATTCAAAACGGGTAGTTTTGGTTGACGCAGCTTTGTTTTGGCGGAATTGTGATGATAAACGTCATGCGCAGGTCGGGGCAAGGGGAGCCGTACATCAAGGTGTCATATCACCTGATGAGGTCACTATAACAGGTCTTTAAGGGCAGGTATCAAATGGGGCAAACAGTACCGATATTTGAACGTCAGCCGCATAAAATCAAAATCCGGTAAGTAACCTCTGTCACTTACCGGATCGTTGTTATCTTTTGTTCTACCGCAACAATGATTAAGAGACTGTCTATAGCGTCAACTTGCGCAGCTGAAATCAGCCAAGGCGTTTTTCAAGTGCGGCAAGCTGATCTCTCAGCTCTTGCGGGAGGGTGTTGAACTCGTCAAACTTGGCGTAGAACTGCTTGATGTTTTCAACGTCTTCCTTCCAATACTTGACGTCGACGCTGAGCAGGTCCTTCATCGTGTCAAGGTCAAGATCGAGCCCTTCGATGTTGATGTCCTCGGGCCTCGGCATATAGCCGATCGGGGTCTCTACCGCGTCGATCTCATCAAAGGCACGCTTGAGTATCCACTCGAGGACTCTCATGTTTTCGCCGAATCCCGGCCAGATGAAGTTGCCGTTTTCGTCCTGGCGGAACCAGTTGACGTTGAAGATCTTGGGCTGCTTCTCGATCTTCTGTCCCATGTTGAGCCAGTGCTGGAAGTAGTCACCCATGTTGTATCCGCAGAACGGGAGCATGGCCATCGGGTCACGACGTACGACGCCGACAGCGCCGGCAGCCGCGGCAGTGGTTTCGGAAGCCATGATGGATCCTACGAATACGCCGTGGTTCCAGTCGAATGATTGATATACCAGCGGAGCGGTTTTCGCACGACGTCCGCCGAAAACGATGGCGGAAATCGGTACTCCTTCAGGATTATCGAACTCAGGCGAGATGCATGGGCACTGTTTTGCGGGAGCGGTGAAACGGGAGTTTGGATGAGCGCCCTTTACGCCGCTTTCCGGATCCCACTTCTTGCCTGTCCAGTCGAGAGCGTTCTTGGGAGGATTCTTGTCGAGACCTTCCCACCATACGGTGTTGTCGTCAAGGTTTTGGACAACGTTCGTAAAGATCGTGTTCCTGCGGGTGGTAGCCAGTGCGTTGGGGTTGGACTTGTCGCTTGTTCCGGGAGCGACGCCGAAGAATCCGTTCTCAGGGTTGACGGCCCAGAGCCTTCCGTCTTTGCCGACACGCAGCCAGGCGATGTCATCGCCGACGCACCATACCTTGTAACCCTTCTCCTTGTATACATCCGGCGGGATAAGCATGGCCAGGTTGGTTTTACCGCATGCAGACGGGAAGGCAGCTGCAAGGTAGCGTACCTCTCCCTGCGGGTTTTCTACGCCCAGGATGAGCATATGCTCGGCCAGCCAGCCTTCTTTCTGTCCGAGGTAGGAAGCGATTCGCAGAGCGAAGCACTTCTTGCCCAGCAGGACGTTTCCGCCATAACCCGAATTTATCGAGCAGATGAGGTTCTCCTGCGGGAAATGGACGATGTAGCGGTTCTCCGCGTCAAGGTCTGCCTTGGCATGGAGGCCTTTTACGAAGTCCGGGCTGTCGCCAAGCTCATCATAGATCCTGGCGCTGACACGGGTCATGATGGCCATGTTCAAAACAACATAAATCGAATCGGTCAGCTCGATTCCATACTTTGCGAATGGAGATCCGATAACGCTCATTGAATAGGGGATAACATACATCGTACGGCCCTTCATAGACCCGTCATACAGGGCGTTGAGCTTTGCCTTCATTTCATCGGGGTCCATCCAGTTGTTTGTGGGGCCTGCTTCGCGCCTTGTGGGCGTGCAAATGAATGTCCTATCCTCTACGCGGGCGACGTCATTTTGGGCAGAGCGGTGGAGTGCGCATCCCGGCAGCTTTTCCTGGTTGAGTTCTATCAGCTCGCCGGTAGCGTATGCTTCCTGGCGGAGCTGGTTCAATTGCTCTTCGTCGCCGGTGATCCATACAACTTTGTCGGGCTTTGTAAGTTTGACCTGTTCTTCGACCCAGTCGAGGATAGCTTTGTTTTTGGTAGGAACCATTCTGTAATCTCCTTTCAGTCTGCGGATGATTATACGCATACCTAATATAAATTTTATATTAAAATTGCAACTTGCGCAATAAAAAATTGCAAGAATTAACGTTCAAAATCAACAAGCTTTTTGGAAATTTTGGCGGTAATTTTGGCAAAAGCTTCGATTGAAAGGGTTTCGCCTCTTACATCCGGACGAAATCCGCAGCCGGATATGACGGAAGCAAGCTCGTCTTTATTCATCGGGAGCACCGAGAGCAGACCGTTGATCAACGTCTTCCTGCGCTGCGCAAATGAGGAGCGCACGATTTTGAAGAACAACTCCTCGTCGGTGATGCCATACGGGTTAGAAGTATGCATACGAAACAAAACCACCGAAGAGTCGACTTTGGGCCTGGGCAAAAAGCAGCCTGCCGGTACGTCAAACAGTATTTCCGGGTCGCTGTAGTACCTGGCAAATACCGTAAAGGCACCGTAATCCGGACTTCCCGCGGATGCGCAGATCCTGCATGCAACTTCTTTCTGGACCATGACCGTGATTTGCCTGAAAAGGCGGCTCTTGAATAACCGTTCGAGGACAGGAGTGGTGATGTAGTAGGGCAGATTTGCACAGGCAACGGGGATCAGGCCGTCCAAATCATCATGGATTATCTGCGCGAGGTCTGCCTTCAGCGCATCGCCCTGTCTAATGATCACGTTTTTGTTTTCGGACAGCGTTTCACGGAGTACCGGTATCAGGCGGCTGTCCAGCTCAAGGCATGTTACCCTGCCTGCCGATTCGCACAGGGATCGGGTAAGCGTACCGATACCCGGTCCGATTTCGAGAACACCATGCCGATCGTCTATTCCCGAAGCGGAGACGATCCTTTCTGGTATCCACCGCTTCGTTATGAAGTTTTGCCCCAATGACTTTTTGAAGCTGAAACCGTGGCGGTCCAAAAGTTCACGTACTTCTTTTATATCAAATAAGTCCATCAGAAAGGCTCCGTATCAAATATCGACGCACGCAGCGAAACAGCCCCTAACTATCGCAACTTGACTCACATTGCCTGACTATGCGGAAGAACTGAACCTTTTTCGAAAGCAGGCTTTATAATACAGTAGTATCGTCCAAACAGCAGTATCATCCAATGTGTCAGATTTATACGAGACTTATTATAAAATATCATAAATAATCATCATTTTCAATATTTATAATTGCACACAAATTGTTTTTGATTCGGAAGGATAATTGTAAAAATTTTGACAGGATCTTCAGTCAATTATCATTTAAAGGTATAAATAAAGGCCGTTCCGCCTGAAATGATACAGACGGGACGGACCGGAAGGATCATATCATCATTTTGAAAGGGATCGTAGTGATCATAATATCTATTCCGTTATGACAGCAATATCTATGCCGGAATGACTGTAATATCTGGCTGGAATGATCTTAGTTTCTGCTGTCTAGATGCCGGTAACGGAATCGCTTCGGATCAATATGCCCTTTTCTTCAAGGATATGGTAGATGATGTCGCGGATTATCCTGCCGGATGTAAGAGGAGAACATTTGCCGGGAAGGGAAAGCGCCCAGATGACATTCGTACCGAGCTCCTTTGCCGCGGTGAAGTCCACGCCGCCGGGTTTTGAAGCGATGTCTATAACAAGGCAGTCGCTTTTGAGCTGCTTAAGGCGTTCCCTCGTGAGGACGGTTGCGGGAACGGTGTTGAAGATGATGTCGAACTGTGCGAGGTTGCTTCCAAGCTTTTCCGTGTTGGCTTTGGCGTAACCAAAAGCTTCTATCCAGGCAAAGTCGGAATATTTACGCGCGGACACGGTCACACGGCAACCAAGGGAATGGAGCCGGTGGGACAGGATCTTTCCGATCTTGCCGAAACCGATAACCAAAACATTTGCTCCGTGAAGAGTGATCGGGGTTTCCTCCATCGCCAGTGCGATGGCACCTTCCGCTGCAGGTACAGCGTTGAGCACGGCCATCTCTTCACGGATAAAATAGTCCGTGGTATGTATGCCGTTTTTCTCGGACCACTCGAAAAACGACCTGGGCAATAAACCGGCAACTAAAAGCTGTCCGGGACATATTGAAGCTTTCAGCTCGGAGACATGGACGGGTTTATCAAACAGAGGAGCGTTGATCATTTCGTCATCTGCAAAAGCGGGCAGGGGCAGGACAACTATGTCAGATTCGCCCGGTTTTGGAAAGTCCTTTACCGTATCGATCTCGGGGCACAGTTCGGGATTGATGCCGTATAGTATTACATCATGACCGTCCCCCTTCAGCAACCGGGCAAGATAGATCTGCCTGGCATCCCCGCCGATGATTTTGAAACTCAGGCTTTTGTTCATGAACGGATCCTCCTGTGAGGCGTAATGACTGATCGGAAAAATGGTTTCCTTTTCAGTCTATTCATACTGAGGGAAACGGTTCCTTATGTCGCTTTAAGGATCATCCGCAAAGATTTTCTATGAAGGATGAGAGCCTCCCGGCGGGGTCCTCTGGGGCGATCGTGCCGAGGATCTCGCGCATCTGCGCCTGGCGTGCCGGCGAATGGATCAGCATGTAAATGGCGTCATCCACACAAAAGTGATGGGAACACATCTGGGCGGCGCCTAGATTGACGAAGAATTCCGCATTCCGTACTTCCTGGCCGGGGATCGCGTCGCAAAATATCATGGGAAGCTTTTTGTGAATGCATTCTGTTATGGTCATCCCGCCCGGCTTGGTAACTGCGCAATCGGCGGCATCCATGAACAGGTCTATATTTTCGGCGAACCCGTAGACCAATATATTCTTTTTCAGGTCCATACTTTTCAGTTTGCCATATGCCTTCTCGTTATTCCCGCAAACACATATGATCTGCATATCCTCTGCCATGCTGTCAAGGATCCTGATATTTCTCGTTATATGCCCGAAACCCATGCTGCCGCTCATATACAGGACGGTGAACATGTGGGGGTCGAGCCCCAGCTTAGCGCGTGCCTCAGTCTTGCAAATCGATTTGATGAACTTCGGATTTACCGGGATTCCGAAAGGGAGCAGCTTTTCTCCGGGGATCCCTTTTTTTGATGCCATGCGGTCCATCAATGGGCTGCCGGTAACGATATATTCGATAAAAGGGAGGTCGTCCCAAAACGGGTGGAACGTGTAGTCGGTAAGTATGCTGATCACGGGAGTGTCAAACTTCTTTTTTGCCTTGAGTTCGTCCAGGACCATGGCACCGAATACATGAGTGCAGACAACGGCGTCCGGGCCGAAATCCCTGATGAATAACGAGAACTTGTTGGTTATAAGGTCGGTCGTGATCATGCTGATGATGCGCCTGCGAAGCGCCGGTTTTTTTTCAAGCGCGGAATATAATCTGCCATAGTATCTGGGTGTGTACTTTGTGGATAACAGATAACCTTTGTCTACTGTATCATAGTAAGCCTTGCTGGCATATTTGAACATGTCCACGACCATGACTTCGGCGCCGCGGGTTTTCAACGCTTCTTCGGCTGCCTTTGCGGCGGCGTTGTGACCATTGCCTGCAGTGACTGACAAAATAAGCACCTTCATTAGAGCAAATGCGGCTCCTCTCTTGCGATTACTTGAACCATGGATCACCGGTATCATCCGGCCTGCAGATTTTGTGATAAAGCAGTCGGTGCCCGTCTGCGTGTTATGCTTGCCAATATAAAAATGCGGGAATATAATATTTGGGACAAGACACCGACCTGCATATTAATCTTAACCAAGTTTGAGCAAAAAACTAACGACATTGGTTTAAAGCTTCAGTCTGGTGACTATAATTTATTTGACAGATATTTCACCTGCTGATATGATCCGGCAGGCCGCGTATCGGAAAGGTCGATGGTAGATGGGTGAGTTGAGAGATTACATAAACCGCGGTGACAATATATTCCTTGTTGGGATTGGCGGAATATCGATGTGTGCCCTGGCCGACATGCTCAGGAGCATGGGCGCTTCGGTGCGGGGTTCCGACATGAGGGACAGCGAAACGGTCAGTCGGTTGCGCCGGGACGGGATAGAGGTCTTTATCGGTCATGATCCCGCAAACATTGAAGGAGCAGCCTGCGTGATCCGGACGGCGGCGGTCCATGATGACAACCCCGAGATCATGGCAGCAAGGGCAGCGGGGATCCCGGTGTTCGAGCGCGCGGAGGCATGGGGCGAGATCATGGGAGATTTCGGGCAGTCGCTGTGCATTGCCGGTACTCATGGAAAGACAACGACGACCGCCATGGCAGTACAGATCGCCCTCGAGGCGGGACTCGATCCGACGGCGATGATCGGCGGCGTACTTCCGAGCATCGGTTCGGAGCACAGGATCGGCGGAAGGGATCTGATAATCGCCGAAGCCTGCGAGTACAGGAACTCTTTCCTGCAGTTCAGGCCCACTGTAGCGGTGATTTTGAACATCGAGGAGGACCATCCCGATTTTTTCAGCGGATTGGACGAGATAATGCGGTCTTTTCGCCGGTTTGCCGAGCTTGTGCCGGACAGCGGAGCGGTCGTGGCAAATGCCGACAATGAAAACGTTATGAAGTGTCTTGAGGGCATCGGGCGGAACGTGATTACATATGGAATAGAAAACGGAGACGTCCGCGCAGAAAACATCGAGGTTTCAGGCGGCTGTTGTTCTTTTGACATCGTGCATCCCGGCGGCCTGATACCGGTCACGCTGAAGCAGCCGGGAAGACACAACGTATACAACGCCCTTGCAGCAGCGGCAAGCGCGCTTGAACTGGGTATCGACGGGATTTCCATAGGAAGAGGGTTGTCCGAGTTTGCAGGTACCCGGCGCAGGTTCGAATTCAAGGGGATCTACAGGGGGGCGCCGATATACGACGATTATGCTCACCACCCGACGGAGCTCGGAGCATTGTTTGACGCGGCCGAATCGATGGATTACGACCGGATCATTGCCGTGTTCCAGCCACATACATATAGCCGGACAAAGGCATTGTTCAACGATTTTGTACATCAGCTTGAAAGGCCGGACCATGTAATACTGATCCCGATCTATGCAGCCCGTGAAGCGGATGACGGTACGGTGTCGTCCGAAATGCTGGCCGATGCGGTCGGGCACAACTGTGTCGCTGTCGGGAGTATCGAGGAAGCGGCAGAACGTCTAAGGGAGATCGTCAGGAAAGGCGATCTGGTCCTGACGATCGGTGCCGGAGAGGCATACAGAGCCGGTGAGGCGATCGCAGAGCCCCATCAAAAGCCGCAGCGGATCAATGATCACTAATACATCGGAGTAAGGATCAAGACCGCATCTTATTCAAATTATCTAAAATCGGTTTGTCCCATACGTCCGGGAATGCAGACATTGATACTTGAAAGCGGAAACCTGCTGTGATATAATTCGAACAGACCTTCAGGGCGGGGTGCAATTCCCCACCGGCGGTGATGCGCATTTGCGACGAGCCCGCGAACCTCCTGAACATGGAGGCCGAACCGGTTAGATCCCGGTGCCGACGGTATAGTCCGGATGGAAGAAGGTGCGGATCGGACCTTTTCGCCCTGTGAGTGTATCACAGGGCTTTTGTAATTTCCGCACTATCCGGATCCCGAAATCGCAGCACTCAGCTAAATCCAATAACAGGAAAGGAAGTGTGGTTATGAACGAGACGACCAGAACTTCGTTTGCTTCACGGAAAGCAACACTCAAAACGATAACAAAAATAGCTCTCCTCGCAGCGGTTTCGACAGTATTGATGCTGTTTGAGTTTCCGCTGTGGTTTGCGCCACCGTTCTATAAGATCGACCTCAGTGAGGTGGCTGTACTTATTGGCGGTTTTGCCCTTGGACCGGTCGCGGGAGCCGTGATCGAACTGATAAAAGTCCTGCTTAACCTGCTTATTGACGGCACGATGACCGGAGGCATCGGTGAGTTTGCAAATTTCGTTGTCGGTTGCTCGCTTGTCCTCCCCGCTGCCGCTATCTACAGGCACCGGCGCACTTTCAAATCGGCGGTCATAGGGATGATGGCAGGAACAGTATCACTGACGATCGTCGGCTCGGCCATGAACTATTTCCTGTTGCTCCCTGTCTATGCAAGGGTTTACGGCATACCGATCGAAGCCCTTATAGAGATGGGCACGGCTGTCAACAAATCCATAACAGACCTGAAATCCTTCGTGCTGCTTGCCGTTGCGCCGTTCAATTTTGTCAAAGGCGTGATAACTTCGATACTGACTGTATTGCTGTATAAGAGGGTTTCATCTATTCTGCAGAGATAATAAGATGAGAATCATAGCGGGAGGCCTATCCTCCCGCTGTTTCTCTTTAAACCGGTCAAATCTTAAAAAGACGGGCAAATCCCGCAACCACTTGCTTATGCCCTGTCCGCGTTGTAAAATGAGTAAAAGAAGGTAAAAATGTGACCCCGGCGGCATTTTCAGCATAATATGGGCTGAAACCCGAAACATGGATCATGGAACGGGAGGGCGGCAACATGATATATGACATATTGGTTGTCCTGCTGGCGGCGGCCGGGGTAGTGTTCCTTATCAAACTCGCATTCGGACTTCTGCTGATGCCTGTCAGAGGGAAAGGATGCAGGGTATTCGTTGCGGTCTCGATAGAGAGTGAGGCACCGGACCTTGAAAGGATCCTGAGAGGTGCGAAATGGCTTGCACAGGAAGGCGGAGTCGATCTCCTGCTCGTAGACAAGGGGATGGACGGACGCACGGGTGAACTGGCAAGACGTTTCGCCCGGGATAACAAGTGCACCATATATACCATGGACGATATAATCAGGGATCCGGCGGCTATTATGTAGTATTATGATCGGTTATGAACGGTGAAAAGATGGAAGTTGAAAACCTGCAGAACACTCCGCAAGAGGAGCAAACGCTTTCAGGCGTGGTAGAACATGTCGTCTATCAAAACAATGATACCGGGTATGCTGTATTTCGCTTGAGAGTCAGCGGAGAACGCCCTGTAGTGGTGGTAGGAAACATACCGTATATCGGCCCCGGAGAGAGCATCGCAGTTCGGGGCGTATGGATCAGCCATCCGTCCTACGGAGAACAGTTCAAGGCATCCTCGGCAGAACGGACAATGCCTTCCGATGTAGATTCGATTCTCGAGTACCTGTCCTCGGGCAGCATCCGGGGGATCGGCCCGATGACCGCGAAGCGTATAGTCGAGAGATTCGGGACACAGACCTTTGATGTGCTTGCATCCCAACCCGAACTCCTGAGTGAAGTCCAGGGCATCACTCTCAAAAAGGCAAGGGCTATTTGCGAGAGCTATAACCGGCAGCTGGGTATCCGGCGGCTTATGGAATACCTGTTTCAATACGGCATTTCCCCGCACGTTTCCTTAAGGTTGTATAAATGGTACGGAAACATGGCATTGGATTTTTTGCGCGACAACCCGTACATCCTCACTGACGAAAGGCTCGGGGTGGGGTTTGCCCATGCGGATCTGATCGCGTCTGAACTTGGCATATCTCCCGATTCGCCTGTAAGGGTGGAAGCAGGTATAATATATGTATTGGAGCACAATACAGGCAACGGCCATGTATATATACCGGCGGAAAAACTGATACCGACGGCAGCAAGGCTGCTATCCGTCGACGAGTGGCTTTGCAGCGAGGTGCTGCAGAGACTGGTCGACATGGGGAAGGTGATCAGGGAACCGGTCGCGGATAGAGATGCCTGTTATCTTGCGAGACTGTATGATGCGGAAACCAATATAGCGCACAGGCTATTGCAAATGGCGGGCGTCCCGCCGAAGAAGATTTCCGGCATTGAACGCCTGATCGAAGATATCAGCATAGGGCTTGGAGTTGAGTATGTACCGTTGCAGCTTGAGGCTATACGAACGGCAGCGGAGCATTCGGTAATACTCCTGACGGGCGGTCCGGGCACGGGAAAGTCCACCACGGTCAGAGGGATGCTGAAGGTCTTCGACCATCTCGGATTGAAAACCGTCCTTTGCAGTCCAACGGGCCGGGCAGCGAAACGTCTAGCCGAGCTTACGGGAAGGGAAGCGGCCACGATACATCGGCTCCTTGAGGTGAGCTACAGCCCGGAAGAATCGGGGTTCACGTTCGTCCATGACGAGGACGAGCCGTTGGATGCGGATGTGGTCATCCTTGACGAAGTGTCGATGGTGGACGTGGATTTGATGGACGCTTTGCTCAGGGCGATCCGTCCCGGTGCGAAGCTGGTGATGGTGGGTGATCCGGATCAGCTTCCTTCGGTAGGCCCGGGCAATATCCTTAAAGATCTCCTTGACAGCGGAAGGATAGCAACGGTACGGCTTACCGAAATCTTTCGCCAGGCACAGCAGTCCAATATAGTTGTCGGTGCTCACGATGTAAACCGGGGCAAGGTCCCCGAGCTGAGACACAAGTCAGGTGATTTTTTCTTCATAAAGAGAGCGGATCCGAAAAGCGTAGTTGAAACCGTGGTTGAGCTGTGTGCCGAACGGCTTCCGAAAAATATGGGGTTGTCGGCCGAACAGATCCAGGTGCTGTCACCGACCCGGAGGGGGATATCAGGTACGGAGAACCTGAATCTGGCGCTGCAGCAGGCACTGAATCCGCCCGCCGCAAATAAGGCTGAGTACAAGTCGGGTTCTTTCCTGTTCCGCACGGGAGACAGGGTGATGCATATCCGCAACAACTATGATCTGCCCTGGCAGTCAGTGGACGGGAGAGAACGGGGGCTTGGCGTGTTCAACGGAGATGTGGGGAATATTATCGAGATCGACAAACGCGCAGAGAACGTGGTCGTCAGATATGAAGACCGCATCGTCTTCTATCCTTTCGAACTGATGGACGAATTGGAACCGGCATATGCGATGACGGTGCACAAATCACAGGGGAGCGAATATCCGGCTGTAGTTTTTGTCGCTTCGCAGGCCGCTCCGCAACTCCTCAACCGTGCGGTTTTTTATACCGCCATTACAAGGGCCCAGAAGCTGCTTGTGATCGTGGGAGAGGAAGATGTCGTCGTGCAGATGGTGAACAACAATCGCCGCAGCAAGAGATACAGCGGGCTGAAATACAGGCTGATGTTAAACTGACCAGGAATGATAAGCTTAAAGGTTAAGAGGGCCTCTGTACGTTGCCCGATTAGCCATTACCGGTTGTCTGTTGATGTTCTCGCCGTAAGATATAGAGGCATCCCTGATGCCCGTGGGAGAAAAGGAGGCAAATATGTCCGGTAAGCTCTATGCCGCGCTTTTAGACTTGTTGTTTCCGCAGAAGTGCATATTTTGCAGGAAGGTCCTGAGAGGCCATGAAAGCGGGCTGTGTGTAGAATGCGCTCAAGCCCTTCCCAGACCGGATCCTCTCGCAACGCAGGGCGGAGCATACAGTGTGTGTGCAGCCTCACTGTGTTATAGCGACAAGGTGAAAAGAGCGATCCACAGGTATAAGTTTGGCGGGAGAGCAAACTATGCAAAAACGTTCGGAGCGATAATGGCGGATACCATAGAGAAAGAGCTTAAGGGCAGATATGATATCATAACGTGGGTGCCTATCAGCGCTGCCCGCAAAAGGGCCAGGGGTTACGATCAGTCGATGCTGCTTGCTTATACCATAGCCCTCGAACTGCAGGATGTAGCCGTTGAGACGCTTAGGAAGACCGTGCATAATGAGCCTCAGTCAAACCTCAGCGGAGCTGCATTGAGGAGAAAAAATGTAGAGGGAGTATACGAGGTCGTCGATCCTGCACTCGTCAAGGGCAAACGGATACTGCTGGTCGACGATATAATGACCACGGGCTCGACATTGTCGGAGTGCGCATCGGCATTATTGGGAGCCGGAGCGACCGAGGTGGTTTGCGCAGTACTGGCCAGACCGGATACCGGATCGGGCAGGATCTTCAAAAATTGACGTTTTTTAAAAATTTGGTTTTGATTTGTTACATGCTGTGATATAATAACAGAGTGTGAAAAATCTGCGAATATATGAAATTTGATATACGTGCTTGCTTTGATGGTCATACAGTCGTTTAAAAACGTTAATATAGGAAATTAAAAGGAAAGCCATAGAGGTGTAATATGTTTAGCAGGGATATCGGCATAGATCTTGGAACGGCATCGGTCCTGATTTTTGTAAAGGGAAAGGGCATAGTTCTTCGGGAACCGTCAGTTGTAGCATTGGATAAGGAAAGCGGCCGTCTGCTTAAAGTCGGCACCGAAGCGCAGAAAATGCTCGGCAGGACACCCGGTAACATCGTAGCGATTCGCCCGCTGAGAGAGGGTGTCATTTCGGATTACGATATGACGGAAAGAATGATCAAGGAGTTTCTGCGCAAGGTTTCCGGATTCAGGCTTTATAAGCCGAGAATAGTGATCTGCGTTCCGAGCGGTATAACCGAAGTTGAAGAAAGGGCGGTAATCGACGCCGGCAAGCAGGCAGGCGCACGCAGGGTATACCTTATCGAAGAGCCTGTGGCTGCCGCTATAGGCGCGGGCATTGATATTTCCAAACCCGAAGGAAACATGGTTGTTGACATCGGAGGCGGAACGAGCGATATTGCAGTGATTTCACTTGGCGGGATCGTTGAATCCACCTCTATAAAAAACGCCGGCGACCAGTTTGACGAAGCGATCGTCAAATACATACGCCGCAAACACAATGTGCTGATCGGCGAACGCACTGCGGAGGAGCTGAAGATCAGCATAGGCTGCGTATGGCCGAGGGACGAGGAAGTTTACGCAGAAGTAAAGGGACGTGACCTGATGACCGGTCTCCCGCGCGTATTTACCGTTTCATCCAGCGAGATGCTGGAGGCTTTCGATGAGGTCACGACGAGGATAGTCGAAGCGGTCCACTCCGTTCTGGAGCGCACGCCTCCGGAGCTCGTGGCCGACATTTCCACCAACGGCATCGTCATGACTGGCGGAGGGAGCCTTGTCTGGGGATTTGACAAACTTCTGTCCGCGAAGACAGGTATTGAAACACGCATTGCCGATGAAGCGGTCAGCTGCGTCGCTTACGGCACAGGCAAGAGCCTGGAGTGGATAAACGAGATGCAGGACGGCACGATAAATCTTTCGCGCCGTAAGCAGATGCAATACTGAAATCGAATATGATATATATCAGATGTCATCAGATGCCTGCTCATTTGATGGCATCAATAATTTTCCGGTATAATTCGTTTTTTGGATATATACTTTTTTATGGCAATGTTATATTATTATCGAGGTCCACACTTCCCAGATGTTAGATAACATTGAAACAATGTCGATAGTAGGAGTAGATATTTAGGAATGCGTATAGTGATCGTAGGGGACGGAAAAGTCGGGCGTGCTTTGATCGATCCTCTTTCCAAGGAAGGACATAACATAGTAGTTATTGACTCCAGCTCACGAGTCATAGACGAGTCCGTCAACAGCATGGATATCATTGGGATAACCGGAAACGGCGCCAACTATAACGTCCAGATGGAGGCAGGGGTCGATAGGGCCGATCTGCTTATTGCCGCGACGTCATCGGATGAACTTAACATACTATGCTGCCTTGTCGCCAAAAAGATAGGCGCCAGATCAACGATAGCCCGTGTCCGGAACCCCGATTATTCAAGCCAGCTGTCCTTTTTGCGGGATGAGCTTGGACTGAGTCTTGTCATAAATCCGGATCTGTCCGCCGCAAACGAAATGTCCCGTATCCTGAGGTTCCCGTCTGCGCTCAAGGTAGAGACGTTTTCGAGGGGACGGACCGAGCTGGTGGAACTGAGAGTGGTCCCTGAAAGCAAGCTTGTTGGTACCGCTCTTCACGAACTCGAAAAGAAATACCAGATCAAGATCCTGATTTGTGCCGTCCAACGCGGCGATGATGTTTTTATTCCGAGCGGCGACTTTATACTGAGGGCGGGGGACCGCGTCCATATCACCGGCGACCAGTCCGACATAAACGAATTTGTCAAGGCTGTCGGGATATCCAGGGAGAAGATCCGCAACATAATGATAATAGGCGGAGGAAGGATCGCTTACTACCTGGCCAAGATGATGGCAGATACGGGGGCAAGGATCAAAATCATCGAGATCGATGAGAAAGTCTGTGTCAGGCTCAGTGAAAGCCTCAAAAACGTCGAAATAATTTGCGGCGACGGTTCTGACCATGAGCTTTTGGTCGAAGAAGGCATAGGCGATACCGATGCCGTGGTTGCCCTGACCGGGATCGATGAGGAGAATATCCTTATCGCTCTCTATGCAAACTCGAAAGGGGTCGGTAAAACCATTGCAAAGGTAAACAGGACAAACCTTTTTGCGATTGCAAACAACCTGGGATTGGACAGTGTGATATCGCCCAAGGATATAACGGTGGACTATATACTCCGCTATATACGCGCAATGCAAAATACTATGGGAAGTAATGTCATTACACTTTATCGTATCGTAGACAACAAGGTTGAAGCCCTGGAATTCAGGGTGGACGATAAGTCCAAATGCATCGGTATACCCCTGAAGGACCTGAAAATCAAGCAAAATATCCTGATCGCCAGCATAACTCGCGGGGACAGGCATATAATCCCCAGGGGTGATGACACTATCGAAGCTAATGACAGGGTGATCGTGATTTCAAAAAGTCATCGGCTGAGAGACCTTGACGATATTTTGCAATAGAAGCAGAGGATTCCGATGAATTATAGAATAGTCGTTTCGACGCTGGGAAAGGTATTGAAAATCGAAGCTGCTCTAATGCTCCTGCCGCTGACAGTGGCGCTTATTTACGGAGAGCGGTCATGGAGCGCTTTTGCAGTAACGATATTGTTAGTGCTGATCGCAGGATTTTCGGCTGACCTGAAGAAGCCCGAAGACCGTTTGGTAAGGGAGATCGAAGGCTTTGTGATCGTAGGGTGCGCATGGATACTGATGTCAGCTTTCGGCGCCCTGCCTTTTGTTATAAGCAGACAGATACCGTCTTATATAGATGCCTTTTTTGAGGTAGTGTCGGGATTTACTACGACCGGGTCGAGCATACTCAGGGACGTAGAGGTTCTCGACAACGGATTGCTGTTCTGGAGGAGCTTTACAAACTGGATCGGCGGAATGGGAGTACTGGTTTTTATGATCGCTGTCCTGCCTTTGTCGGAAGGACGCTCCATCCATATAATGCGTGCGGAGTCTCCCGGCCCCATTGTAGGGAAGCTAGTGGCGAAAATGAGAAGCAACGCCATGATCCTCTATGGCATTTATGTTTCGTTATCCGTCCTCATGACCATATTTTTGCTGGCGGGGGGCATGCCGCTGTTTGACAGTATCGTCAACACATTTGCCACAGCCGGAACCGGAGGTTTTGCGATCAAAAACCAGAGCATCGCTGCATATAACAGTGCTTACCTGGAAGGTGTCATCACAGTTTTCATGCTGATCTTCAGCATAAATTTCAATGTTTACTATCTAATAATTACAGGACACTTTATCCAGGGGATAAAAAGCGAGGAACTGCGATGGTTCCTCGGAATCGTATCGACGGCAGTGATTTCCATAACGATATGTAATCTTCCCATATACGGTACAGTTTTGCATTCCTTCCGTTATGCTTCGTTTCAAGTCTTGACAGCTGTCTCGACAACAGGGTTTTCCACGGATGATTTCAACCTGTGGCCTACTTTCTCCAAGTGCGTACTTGTGATTCTTATGTTCCTGGGAGCGTCGGCGGGTTCAACGGGCGGCGGGATAAAAACCGCGCGGATAATCATCATGTTCAAGGCAGTTGGGCGAGAGATCCGCAGGCTGCTGCACCCCCGTTCTGTCTCCGTGGTGAAGCTTGAAGGAAAAACCGTGGATCAGGCGGTGATCCACGGCACATCGGTCTACTTGATAGCATATATGGGAATTTTGACGTTGTCGATCCTGATCATATCGATCAACGGGTTCGATTTGGTCACAACGATAACATCGGTAATAGCCTGTTTCAATAATATAGGGCCTGGGTTGGGGATGGTCGGACCGACCGGAAACTTTGCAGATTTCTCGGATTTCTCCAAGCTGGTTTTATCGCTTGATATGCTGATAGGACGACTTGAGATCTTCCCGATCCTTATGCTCTTTTCTCCGGCTGTATGGTACAGGAAATGACGAACATGATACAGGATGTTGCGACCATGATGCTACAGGACGAGCAACCAGCGCGCCATAAGCAGCAGTCCAAAACCGGGGGCCCCGAGGACTCCTATCACAATAGAATTGATGAGGTTTACTCCCAGCGATACTCCTATGTATGAGCCGACAAGGTCGAACAGGATAAGTGTTATGAATCCTATGATCGAGTTGAGAAAAATCTTTAGCGCCAATCTGATTGGGGCTTTGAATATCCGCAGCGCGACGATGGAGATCGCGGCTGCGAAAACATAGAGAAGGACGTCCTTCATGGCAGCGGCATCATACCTCCTTTGACGGCATTGGTTTTGTCACAGGTCCGGATAGTCGTATTCCTTGAACATGTCATAGTGGGCATATCCCTGCTCTTTTGCACGCCTGAGCAGATAACTGTAATGGGCCTGAAGAGAGTTTATTTCGTAAATGGCGGCGTCGACCAATTCCGGGTCGGATGCGTTGTCAAATGATATGCGCGCGCGGCTGAGCTGCTCGCGCGTATTTTTTATGGCGTCGAGCAACTCCTGACGCTCGATCTCTTCTTCCGTGGGGCGTCTTTTGAACAACCTGAAAAGCCTGGCGGGCTCGGCCATAATAACTCCTCCGTAAAAGAAGCCGGTAATTTTCCGGTGTTTGTTTGGAATTGGGTGTGTTTTGGGTTAATGGTATTTAAGTATATGCTGCCAGTGAGGTTTATGATGATATGTCAGAAAAAGAAAGCAAAATTTTACATTTCGGACATTCTGATTTTTGACAATTATCAGTTGCTTTATACGTGTTTAAAACACAAAAAAGGCACCTTGAAAGGTGCCTTTGGAGCGGAAGACGGGATTCGAACCCGCGACTTTCACCTTGGCAAGGTGACACTCTACCACTGAGTCACTCCCGCATTTTATGGTGCCGCTGGTCGGACTCGAACCGACATGGTATTGCTACCACCGGATTTTGAGTCCGGCGCGTCTGCCAATTTCACCACAGCGGCATGTAAACTAATGACGCTACCTATCTCGTTTTGCGCGCTATTATTATACATTAGTCCGTTTTGGATTTCAAGCCCCATTTTTTAGATTTTCTTCATCCAACTTCCTATTATTTCTGCTGAGGTACCCTTGACATCTGAGGATATTTGTGTTATGCTGTATAAGCCGCTAAAGGCAGAACGAAAATCTATATCGCGGAGTGGAGCAGTCCGGTAGCTCGTCGGGCTCATAACCCGAAGGTCGAAGGTTCAAATCCTTCCTCCGCAACCAGTGAAAAAGTGACCGAAATTGATCGATTCGGTCACTTTTTCTTTGCTTTTAAGCTAAAAATGTTTGCTATGGATTCTGCGTACCCACTGATGATAAGCCATTCTGTCCTTTATTTCTCCATTATTGCCCTAAAATCACGACTTATAAGGGACTGTTACATAAAAAACGGGTATGTTTTGAGATTTAGGATCATTGTAGCATGTTGAATATCAGGTTTAAGAATATTTATGGGTAGAAAGCATACCATCCGCAATACTGTACGTTTCTCTAATTTGAATATTTGATTATTGCGCTAAATAAATGAGACTTTTCTCTTTATTAAAGTTGCATTTATTTATCTTCATCTTCAGCTAAAATAACAGTTGGTCTTATTGGCCCAGCAGCGTGAGGTGGAAAAGGTATTGACATAAACTCAGGTTTTATATTGAATTTTGGTAACTTAACTTTACAGTGAACGCTGACCTTTGAATGCAAAATAAGATAACCTTGTTTTTCATTTCCGAAGACTTTATTACCGAAATTATTACTTCTAGATTTTTTTAGTTTCGCAATTTTTTCAATTTTCCATTGCTTTTCTGAATTATTAAAATATATAGCTCTTCTAGCGTTATTTACAAATAGTTTGTTCAACTCAATAATTTGGTCCGGTTCATTAATTGTTATAACTAAGTATTCATCGCAATTAAAACTATAAACAGCACTGTCGATTAAAACTAAGCATAACCGTGGAGAAATTGGAAGAAAGCATTGTATACCAATTTGACCATATCCATAGTTACGAATATAGTTTCTATTTGCAAAAAGCTGATTATATATTGTTACGGGACAATCGGATGTTATGAATTGCCAATTTGATGTGTTCCGTAAAAGAATAGGAGTTAAATCACTCATAATATTCGTAATTGATGGCATATTTTGGATATATTAAATTTGGTTTATGAATATGTAGTTGTAATTCTTCAATTTTATCGTCCGATAGTTCCCATCCCATATGTTTTTTTTTAGTTTTGCACTTGTTCTTATTGTTCTTGTCATTAGATCAGTAAATGAATCAGCTATAAATTCGGTACGTGCATCACTAAGATAAAAAAACTAGTTCATTAGAGGTTATAGGTGATCCGCAATTAATACATACCACTGCCTTATTTGATATTTCTTTTCCGCATTCTGGACAAACTATTAATGACAAATTAATAACCTCCCATATCAAAATACACAGAATATTAACCCTAGGATACCCTTTTAAGTCTCGGGTTTAGTTAGTTTTTTGCTGTTAAACTTGCTTAACACACCGAAATTTTTCCCTTGTTTATTATTTAGCTTATTAAACAATCCAAGGTCAATTGACTAGTTCTTAGTTTCTGGCTTTTACCAAAACCTCAGGGAATTAACCTTTTTCTTAATCTTCAACTTTTTAAGAGACTCATGATATTTCCCCATCCGTTCATGTTATGTTTGTAAAAACATTATAATACTGTGGGAATATTATGTCAAATTATGGTGCATTATGTATTTTTTTGGTTTGCATGCTCTTATATATATTAATTATCTAATCTTCCTAGATTATACAGAACAACACGAATCAGAGTATTCGCAAGCTTATTTTTGTCCTTTATTTGTCCTCTATTGTTATTGAAAGTCCTTTATCAATATCAAAAAATATAAGAGACCAAACCCAAGAAATCCTTATAAAATCAAGGTTATCTGAAAAGGCCAAAAGGTGCAAAACGTAAATATTAGAACTCATAACCCAAAGGGTCGAAGGTTCAAATCCTTCCTCCGCAGCCAGTGGAAGCACCCTGTTTCAAATCGGGTGCTTTTTCTAATATCGGCTGCTGCACATTGACTGATTTTACTTTTTCTTTTCTTGTATCGCTCAAAATTATGGTGTACTATGTTGGAGTGTTAGTAAAATTCTAGAAACGCTATTCAAACATTGCTTATGGTTTATAGCAGGCCTGAAAAAAGATGGCTATGCTTCCTGAGATTGCTATCCGGATAGATCAGATATATTATGATGAGGAGCAAGCAACATGCCAAAAAACAAAAAGAACAAGAAAAAGAAAAAAAGCGTTCCGGGAAAGGCGAAAATCCAAAGCGGCAACAGGTCTAACAATTCAGGCAATTCAAACGGTCCAACCGCAGACTACCTGGAAGGTCTTTTTGGTGATTCGGTCGCATCTAAAACACTTGATCTGATGTATGAGATTTTCAGGCATCAGCCAAAAGGAGCGTCCATATTCAGCGAACTGGAGGATATGCTTGATTCATGTACAGACACAGGAATACCTGAATATACGCGTTTTGGACTATATCTCTATCACAAAACTGCAGGTTCTTTGGATGTAGTTGAGCCCCGCTTTGAGGCTTTGACAAACGTGAAGGATAACACAGGGGACATGATGGGCGACATCATGACGGATCTCTATGTTTTGCTTCTGTACAGGGAATATGAAAAGAAGTTCAGAAATAAAGCGCTCAACATCGGCAACAAGGATATACTGAAGTACAAGCTGCTGTTAAACAGTGTTCTTAATCTGGGAGAACGTTTTGTGCGTTCCACGATAGAGATGTTCAATGACTCATGGGATACCCGTCTGGATGAGGACCTTGAAAACCTCGACTGGATACAGCTTAAAAACCGCTTCCTTGAGGCCATAATGCTCAGACAGAAGAGCGTGGCGTTCAAGCTTCTCGGGAGGCTTACCAATCTGGATCCCGGCGAATCAAGTTATTTCGAAGCCCTTGCCCATTTCAACAATGAAGATTATGACGACGCGATATATTTTGCCGGTAAAGTTGCCAGGGGAAATCCTGATTACCCCTCAGCTGCAGCCATGATCCTTTACTGCTACGCCATAAAAGGTGATTTCGACAAGTTCGTGGAATTCCTGAAAAACGAAGACAAACTGAAAATCGATTCCGGTTATCTGCTTTATCTTCTGCAGGTGCTGATTTATAACTCGAAAAGCACGGACCAATTGAAGGAAGGGCTCATGATGCTATTCCCGGAAAGCGTGCAATCAAAAATAGTTGCCGCAAAGGGTATAATGCCGCAAAGCGACCTTGTCAGGAATTCGGCGAGATTGGCAGTGGAAAGGATCGAACTGCTTGAGGACATAGAACTTTACAGTGACGTTTCGGAAACGGGGGATATACCGGATGAACTTGCCGAAAGGTTCCAAAGAGTTGAGCTGGCCCTGCGCATACATCCGGAGCTTGAGAAAAACCTGGCGGGTGATGCTCTGACCAGGGCCGATATTTCCCGGTCGATCCAGACCCTTCTCCTGAGCAACTATACACCGTCTTTCGAGGATTACTTCATACTCATGTCGGCGCAGCGACGCCTCGGTGAGACTGAAGCGTTTATAAAAAATGTGGCTTCGAATGCCGAAAACCTGCTTTTATACAGGGATGACAGGGCATGGGACCTGATCGAGGCCGCTTATGTTGAGAGCGTGGTCAGGAATGATGAAACTCACAGTGAAGGGCTTCGGAAGTTACTTATCAGAAATGGCAGAATGGATGAACGCAAGCTTGATGATTACATAAGCGACGTGCACATAAAGCAAGGTTTGTCGTCCAACGGCAAAATTGCCTATACATCTGCTGAATGGCAATATCGTAAGGCCTTGGAGGAAGACTATGGATGGAAAGACGCAGGCATGCTTTCCCTTGCCTATTTCAGGATCATAGAGCTTGAGCTCAACCAGAAGATCGTGCTTCCGTTGATATCATCTCTTAAATCGATCAGGGACGAGTATGACAATGTACTTGCTCTGTGCCCCCGGAATCAAAGGGATGCCGTTATAAAGAGATGGAGCAGGATAATAGGCGAGTTTGAGAAGATCGCCGCGGGTAACTCCGAGGGTCTGATGCTTGGCGAGCTGGAGAAGTTTTTCTCCAATCTTTCGCCTGCTTCAGGCGGAAGGGGCAGACCGGACAGTACGCTGACCACACTTTTATATAATACGATCTCACAATTGCTGAGTGATCCGGATGGGGTAGATGCTCTTAATAACGGGGAATTTACAAAGATGGTCAGGTATGATGTCAGGAATAAGTTCAGGAACCCACCCGCCCACACGAAGTATCTCCACATCGAGGTGGCGAAGGAATGCAAGAAGTATGTGGACGAACACTTGAAGAAGCTTTTTGCGTGGGTAAAGAGCTGACAGACCTCTTTCCGGTCCGGGCTTTGCAAAGGTATAGATAAGACATTGGGAAAGCTCTGATATGTATAAATGTGAGTGAGCCTGCACCTTATACTCAGTATGCAGGAGCGGATGTCAGCAAGGCATATGCAGGCAGAACTCCCGATCACTGTGATCTTAAAGATTACAGGGATTTTTCATATGACTTCCATATTATAGTTCATTATTCTGGACAGGATAATGACAATCTGCTAGAATTGGATCATGAATATGATCAAAACTTACGAGGGAGGAGTTGTGTGTATGGCATTTCGTGAGATCGACATAAAGCAATTACAGTTGAATCCTTTCAAGGCGATCGGAGACGAATGGATGCTGATCACAGCGGGTGATGAGAAAAAGGTCAACACGATGACCGCCAGTTGGGGCGGCATGGGTGTGCTTTGGGGAGAAAATGTCGCAACGGTTTATATCAGGCCACAGCGGTATACGAGGGAGTTCGTTGATGCGAACGGCTGCTTTTCTCTGTCCTTCTTTGACGGATATAAAAAGCAGCTCGGAGTTCTCGGAACGGTATCGGGCAGGGACAGGGACAAGATCGGCGATGTGGATTTCCATGTCACTTATTTGGACGGGGTCCCGGCTTTCGAGGAAGCAAGGCTTGTGCTCATAGCCGAAAAATTATATGTTGACAGGATCAGGCCTGAATGCTTTTTGGATAAGTCGATTGATGAAAAACACTATCCGGGCAGGGACCACCATCTTGTATACATTGCACGGATAAAAAAGGTGTATGTAAGAGATTGATTTGTGATAAGCTTTTACCATGATGCCCGGAATCGCTCTATGGAGCCTGACTTTGATCCGGAAATTCTCAGGCAACAGCTGAAAGTCCCGACCGGCAAAGTAATGAGCTTTTGTAATAGGTTTTTTGCGATCGCGTTCAAAAAATGTGCTTGCATTACTATAACCAAAAATGGCAGCGACAGTGCTGGAATTTTTGTTATATATCAGGCTTTCGAAGATTGCGGGTCCATGGTATAATCAAAATTGTCAATTGTTTAACAATGCGACGATTGGCAGTATGACGATCTTATAAGCCCATTATCGGATCCTGACGCATTTGGGTACGTCCCGGATGGAAAGGTGACGGATATACGTGATCATTGCCGGTAATACTTCCGGTGGATTATCTGTCCGCGCCTTTTGGCGCGGCTTTTTGACTGAAAGGGGGCTATTTGCGGTGGAAAGCAGGATATCTGTCATCAGCATTATTGTGGAGGATACCGAAGCTTCTGCGGAGATCAACAAACTGTTGCACGACTATGGACAGTACATTGTCGGCAGGATGGGGATACCGTACAGGGACCGCGGGGTTTCGATCATATGCGTGGTGCTTGATGCGCCCGGCGACGTGACCAGTGCGCTTTCGGGCAAGTTGGGGATGATAAGGGGCGTCAGTACGAAGACGATAGTTGCAAAGAAGCAGACCGGAAAGGAAGCATGATCATGAAGAAAATATTCTCTCTTTTACTTATCGTATCGATATTTGTCCTGGTTTTGGCAGGATGCAGCGGGAAACGACCCGACGCAACGACATCACCGACCACCGACGCGACGGCGTCGGCAACAAAGCAGGATGAAAGCGCATCTCCGTCCGAAGCGGGCAATACTGTTGAGCCCGTCGACAGCGGGGATCAGGGATCGGTTTATGTACCCGTCGATATTCGGATCGCAGGTCTGAAAGGCCCGACGTCAATGGGACTGGTGCATTTGATGGAGATTGCGGAAGCAGGGGTTGCCAAGAATAATTATGAGTTTACCATGGCGGCTTCTGCTGACGAAGTGACGCCGCTGCTCATACGCGGTGAGCTTGATATGGCTGCGGTGCCCGCAAACCTGGCATCAGTGCTGTACAACAATACTGATGGAGAAATCAGGCTCCTTGCTGTCAACACCCTCGGTGTCATCTACATCGTGGAGAAAGGCAATGACATAGCCTCGCTCCGGGACCTGAAAGGGAAGACGATATATGCGACAGGCAAGGGCCAGGTGCCTGAATATGTATTCAGATATCTGTTGTCGGAGAACGGGGTTGATCCGGACAACGACGTAACGGTCGAATGGAAAAGCGAACCTACGGAAGTCGTAGCACTTCTTCAGGAGTCTGAAAGCGGAGTTGCATTGCTGCCGCAGCCCTTCGTTACCGTTGCCCAGACACAGGTCGATGGGCTGAGGATCGCCGCTGATCTGACGAAGGAGTGGGACGACCTGCAAAACGGCAGCATGTTTATAACGGGAGTCCTTGTGGCCAGAAAGGAATTTGTCGAGGAGTACCCCGAACAGGTTTCGGCATTTCTGGATGAATATAAGCAGTCAACAGAGTACGTCAACTCAAATATACCGGAAGCTGCACAGCTGGTTGAAAAGTACGGCATCGTAAAGGCTTCCGTTGCGGAAAAAGCGATCCCGTACTGCAATATCACATTTATTGAAGGTTCGGAAATGAAGGCTGCGGTGCAAGGTTATCTGAAGGTCCTGTATGACCAGAATCCGAAAGCGGTAGGCGGCGCATTGCCGGACGATGATTTTTACTATGCAAGGCAGAAATAGACACCACGACGGCAAGTCCGGAGGAGAGTTCAAATCCCGGCACATAGTCGGATCACGCCCGAACAGATATTGGATCGAAAGAGCTGCAGCGATCTTATTTGCATTGGTGCTCTGGCAGGCAGGTGCCATGCTTCTGAACAGGAAACTGCTGCTCGTTACGCCCGTAGCCGTGGCACAGAGGCTTGTAAGCCTCTGTGCCGAGGCCGGCTTTTTTAAAACCATAGCCTTCTCTTTTGCAAGGATAATGTTCGGTTACTTCCTCGCCCTTATTATCGGCTGCGTCCTTGCCATCATAGCAGGGAGGTTCCATATCGCGGAAGTGACCTTGTGGCCATTCATACACGCGATCAAGTCCGTGCCCGTTGCTTCGTTCATTATCCTCTGCCTGATTTGGCTCAGTTCGAGAAACCTGTCGATCTTCATATCTTTTCTGATGGTTTTGCCGATCATTTATACCAACATGCTGCAGGGGATAAAAAGCACTGATGCGGGTTTGCTGGAGATGGCAAAGCTGTTCCGCGTGGGCTTGCTGAAAAAGATGAAGTATATATACCTCCCTCAAATAAAGCCCTATTTGCTGTCAGCCTGCACCATATCGATCGGCATGTCCTGGAAAGCAGGGATAGCGGCAGAAGTGATCGGCATCCCGGACGGCTCTATAGGTGAGAGGCTCTATGAGGCAAAGGTATACCTCAGCTCTGCGGATTTGTTCGCGTGGACCGTGGTGATCATATTTGTAAGTATCCTCTTCGAGAAGATATTCCTGTTCCTTCTGAAGCGGTTTTATATGCGATTGGAGAAGTCGTAGTTATGGATATCGTAGTTTCTGATTTGGTAAAAAAATTCGGGGACAACCTGGTCCTGGACCGGTTTTCCGCCACCATGGAGCGAAACGGGATAACCTGTATCATGGGGCCTTCCGGATGCGGGAAGACCACGCTTCTTAATATCATGATGGGACTTCTCCATCCCGACAGCGGTTCTGTGGAGGGGGTTCCCCACCTGAAGAGCGCCGTATTCCAGGAGGATCGGCTCTGCGAGGCCTTCAATGCTGTCTCAAACGTGGTCCTGGTATGCGGCAAAAAGGCAGATAAAACGCAGATAAAAGCCCACCTTGAGAGTATTGGCATAGATGATTTCGCAAAACCGGTGGGCGAGTTCAGCGGAGGAATGAAACGGAGGGTCGCTATCGTGCGTGCGATAATGGCCCGAAGCGATATCATCTTTTTGGATGAACCGTTCAAGGGGCTTGACGAAAACACCAGGGACGAGACGATCGGATATATCAAAGACCATATAGGCGGCCGCACTGTAATAATGGTGACTCACAATGCAGATGAAGTCAAAGCGCTTGGCGGACGATTGATCGAGATGTGACAGTCGAAAAAAACCAGCCGAAAGCCAAGGGTGTTAACGCATTGTTTCAGAAGGATCGATGCGTTCCCTTGCTTTTATTCATGACAGCTCAAACGATGCATATTGATAATAAACTGCATCTAATATATACTTAAACCTGAGCACGTAAAAAATGTCGGAACCGGAAGGCGGGAAATCAGAATGAACAAAGATGATTTCAAGGTTCTTGGCAATGAGTTCAGGGAAATGATCAGGGATATCCTGGGTTCCGGTGAAGCCCGGGACATAGGGCGCAACGTGGGAAACACCGTAAAGAGCGCGCTGGATATGGCTTTCGAGGAAGTCAGAGAGGCCATTGCGTCCATCCAGGCTGAAGCCCTGCGTACCCCCGGCATGTATAAAACACGCGCAAAAGGCTCCTATAAGAAGCCGGTAAAGCATCAGGCTCCAAAATCGGATCTCAATTTTCCTTACAGGTATGTAGGAAAAGTATCAGGGATCTTGTATACGATCTTTGGAAGCATCGGGATCGGAATCGCTGGCATAGCTTTGATCGTGCTGTCTGCAATGAACGTGCTTTTCAGGGGAGTGATCGCTCCGATGCAGGCAGTGCTGCTGTCGACCGTGCTGGGGGCCGGCGTCATCATGGAAGTGAAGGGGTCGATGCTCCGCAAAAGGCTGAAGCGGTTCCGGAAATACCTTAAGATAATAAACGGGCGAAGCACGTGCAGGATCGATGAGTTGTCAAATCACAGCGGACTTAGCCCCAAATATATCGCTAAAGATCTGAGGAAGATGATAAGTGCCGGGATGCTTCCGGAAGCTCATATCGATGATAAAAAGACCTTTATCATGCTCAACCGTGAGAGCTACGAGTTATATCTGGAACATCAGGCAAGTTTGAAAAAGCGCGAGCTGGAGGAGAAGCAGAAAGAGGAAGAGAGGAGAAGGTCCGCAGGAGCTTCGAAAGAAGTGCCGGGAGCAGATCCCCAATCATCAAATACTATCGAAGATGCAAAGAAAAATATACGTTTGATACGGGAAGCCGGTATTGCCATACCGGACCGGGATGTATCCGAAAAAGTGAAGAGGCTGGAGGAAATCACCAGCTTTATAATAGATTATGTTGAGAAGCATCCGGAAAAACTCCGCCAGGTCAGACGGCTGCTGTCATACTACCTGCCCACGACGATAAAGCTCCTCAATGCTTACAGGGAGTTCGACCGTCAGCCTGTTCAGGGCGACAACATCATGAAAGCCAAGCAGGAAATAAAGGACGCGCTGGATACCGTGATCCACGCTTTTGAAAACCTGATCGACAGGCTTTTTGAAAGTGCGGCTATGGACGTTTCCGCGGATATATCAGTGCTGCGCACGATACTTGAGCAGGATGGGCTCATGGGGGACGACCTGAAAAATTAAAAAATAGTTATTGACAAAAACGCATTAATCTATTAAAATAGCGAACAATAATTCTTTATCTAATCAATATGCTAAAGGCAGTGACTGGGAACCAGTAGCGGCGATGCCAATCCTCAAGAGAGCTTTCGGTCGGTGCGAGAAAGCGGATATAAGTCGTCGTGAATACATCCCAAGAGTCGCACGCTGAACGGTATGTACCTGAACATACCCAGTAGGACGTGACGGGATCCGCCCGTTATAGTGGATGGGCAATGATGGTTGCCCTACTGAGGTTGTGCAAACACAACGAAGCAAGGTGGTACCACGAATGAAAGTTCGTCCCTGTATTTCAGGGGCGATTTTTTAATATCCAAACAAAATTAATATATGCAAGGAGTGAATGCAATGAAAAAACTAATCTCAATCTTTATCGCTCTGCTTCTGCTTTTTACGGTAGCGGGATGCGAGAAAAAATCCGATGTCATTGAGATCGGGATCATCCAGATCATCGAGCATGCGGCATTGGACGCTGCCAGGGAGGGATTTATCGATGCCCTCAAGGATAACGGTTATGAAGAAGGGAAAAATATTAAAATCGACTATCAGAATGCGCAAGGTGACACAAACAACCTGTCCACGATCAGCGATCGGTTCGTAAGCAATAAGGTGGATATGGTGTTGGCGATCGCTACTCCTTCCGCTCAGGCGATCGCAGGCAAGACCACAACGATCCCGATACTGGCCACAGCGGTGACCGATTTCGTGACCGCCAAGCTGGTCGAGTCGGACGAAAAGCCGGGCGGAAATGTAAGCGGTACATCGGATATGAACCCGATAGAGGAGCAGTTGGATCTGATGGTACAACTTGTGCCTGATGTGCAGACAGTCGGAGTCATATACAACTCCAGCGAAGACAACTCAGTACTGCAGGCCAGGATCGTTAAAGAGATAGTGGAAGGACGCGGACTCAAATATGTTGAAGTCACCGTATCCAATACGAACGAGGTACAACAGGCAGTACAATCGATAGTGGATAAGTGCGACGCTTTGTATCTGCCGACGGATAATACCATAGCATCCGCTATGCCCACCGTTTACAGCGTCACAGTCGAAGCCAAGGTGCCGACCATTTGCGGAGAAGCGAATATGGTCGTTAACGGAGGGCTTGCAACTTTGGGTATCAACTATTATAATCTTGGATATCAGACCGGACTTATGGCGATCGACGTGCTGAAGAACGGCAAACAACCGAAAGATATGCCGATCCAGAAGCCCAGGGAATTCGACTTTACCATAAACGGAGCCGTTGCCGCAGAGATCGGGCTTGAGATACCTGAAGAACTTCAGAAATATGTGATCAACGAAAATAACGAATAGCGTTGAAATGACTTGATTGGATGGATAGGAAATGTTGCAGATACTTCTGGGAGCCGTATCACTGGGATTACTTTGGGCTGTCATGACTATAGGGGTATATATCTCCTATAGGATATTGAATATTGCTGATTTGACGGTTGAAGGCAGCATCGTAATGGGCGGAGCGATCGCCGCGAAGGCGATCACTTCTGGTGTAAACCCTTACATAGCGGTTTTGCTCGCGATCTTTGGGGGAATGGCCGCGGGCCTCGTCACCGGGCTGCTCCATACAAAGCTTAAGATCCCCGCGCTGCTCTCGGGTATCCTGACGATGATAGCATTATACTCCATCAATCTAAGGATCATGGGTAAGGCCAATATCTCCCTGCTGAAGATCGACACAGTCTACACGGTCTTCACAGACATGGGGCTTAACGATGTCTATGCAGTTATTGCATTAGGTGTTATATGTGTGCTGGCGCTGATCTGCGTCCTTTACTGGTTTTTCGGGACCGAGATCGGATGCGCGATACGGGCAACGGGAAACAACCCGCAGATGGTAAGGGCCCAGGGAGTGAACACCGATACCACGATCATTATCGGTCTTGTGATAAGCAACGGACTTGTGGCTATGAGCGGTGCTCTGATCGCACAGAGCCAGAGGTTTGCGGACGTTCAGATGGGAATCGGATCCATCGTGATAGGGCTTGCTTCTGTCATTATAGGTGAGGTGCTGTTCGGCAAGTACCAGTTCTTCAAAAGGCTTATATCCCTTGCGTTGGGAGCAATAACATATCGCGTGATAATCGCTTTCGTCATGAAGCTCGGAATGCCCGCAAACGACCTCAAGCTCTTTACCGCCATCACTGTGGCGATCGCTCTTTCGGTGCCGATGCTGGAATCGCGCCTGAAGTTGTTTTCAAGGATCAGGAAAGGGGCTGACAAGATTGTTGGAGATTAAGGGCATAACGAAATGCTTCAATGCCGGGACAGTCAATGAAAAAGTGGCATTGAGGAATGTCAGTCTCACATTGGAAAAGGGCGACTTTGTTACCGTTATCGGCGGAAACGGATCCGGAAAATCGACGCTGCTTAACTGTGTTGCCGGTGTCCATTTGGTCGACGAGGGGTCGATCCATATCGACGGCGTAGACGTGACAAACATGAGCGAGCACAAACGCGCCGCCGTACTCGGAAGGGTCTTCCAGGATCCGATGGTCGGGACAGCTTCAAACATGGGGATCGAAGAAAACCTCGCACTGGCGCTGAGACGCGGACAGAAGCGCGGGCTTGCCTGGGGGATCAGCAAAAAGGAACGCGAAATGTACAGGGAATTGCTGAAACCACTGGGGTTGGGTCTTGAAAACAGGCTGAGCACAAAGGTGGGACTGCTGTCGGGAGGGCAGAGACAGGCTTTGACGCTCCTGATGGCGACGATAAAAAAGCCGAAGCTGCTCCTGCTCGATGAGCATACCGCGGCTTTGGACCCGAAAACCGCCGCCAAGGTCCTCGAAATAAGCGACCGGATAATAAATGAGAACAACCTCACCACACTTATGGTGACCCACAACATGCGGGACGCCATCAGGCATGGGAACAGGCTGATCATGATGTATGAAGGGCAAATAGTGCTCGATATCAGGGGCGAAGAAAAGAAAAAACTTACGGTAGAGGACCTTCTGCATCAGTTTGAAACTGCCAGCGGGGAGAAGTTCGCAAACGACCGCGCACTCCTTTTATAGTAATGAAAGTGGGACATGGACAGATAACATGTCCCACTTTGTGTTTCCTGATATAAGGCAGAGGAACAGTCCATTTCATGTTCATTTGCTAAGCATAGATGATGAAGGTTCGGATCCCTGGTCTAAGACCGAAACAGTCAATCAAGACTGACGAAATAAGACAGAAGACAGCGAAATATATTAAGATAAAGACAGAGGATAGGCTCCCCTGTCTTGTTGTTATGTTTCATAATTTTTGAGCTCACTTTATGACCGAGGGGCCTGCCCCCCTAGTCAGCTTTCCTTTGCCACTTGTGCCGTCCTAAGATAAGGGAACAGCTCCATGTCCTGTTCGGTGCCAAGTAACCATCACCATGTCTCATCCGGTAGACATTGGAACTGATCTCATGACCATATGACCATTCAGCGTTTATACTTTTACTTTTCCGGCAAGGATGTTTTGATAGTCTTCGTAATTGCGCTTCAGCAGATTGGGCGTATCCAGGCCGTATGGGCATTTGGACGCGCACTGATAACATTCGGTGCAGTCTTCGATCCTCCTCATCATCTCCTGCGCCTCAGGTGTCAGCCAGTTTGCCGACGGTGAACGACGGATCAGCTGGGACATCCTTGCGCTGTTGTTTATCTGGATCCCTGCCGGACAGGGCATACAATATCCGCAAGCCCTGCAGAATTCGCCGGTCAGTTCCTGCCTGTCTTTTTCGATCACTGCTTTGAGTTCGTCGGTGAGGGACGGCGGATCGTCAAAATATCTCAAAAATTCGTCAAGCTCATTTTCGCGCTGGATCCCCCAGATGGGCAGCACGTTATCGAACTGTGTCATAAAGGCGTATGCCGCGGCGGAATCGGTTATCAGTCCGCCTGACAGTGCTTTCATGGCGATAAATCCCACATTTGCTTTGCCGCATTTTTCAACGAGCTCTATATCCTTGTCGGAAGCCAGATAGCTGAGTGGGAATTGCAGGGTATCATATAATCCGGAGTCTACAGCTTCGTGAGCGACATTGAGCCTGTGGTTCGTGATCCCTATGAACCTTATTTTTCCCTGCTCCCTGGCCTTGAGCATGCATTCATACATACCGGTACCGTCGCCCGGCTTATAGCAAATGTCGGGGTTATGGAACTGGTATATATCTATATAGTCGGTTTTAAGAAGGGACAGGGAGGTGTGCAGGTTGTCCCAAAACACTTCCGGTGTACTGGCGAAAGTCTTTGTGGCGATGAAGATCTTGTCCCTCATTCCTTCGAAAGCCCGCCCCAGCTTTTCCTCGCTGTCGGAGTAAGCGCGGGCAGTATCAAAGAAGGTAAAACCTCCCTCGTAAGCTTTCCTTAGGATTTTGACGGCAGTGTCCATGTCTGCCCTTTGGATCGGAAGCGCTCCGAATCCGTTTCTGTCAGTAACGATTCCGGTCCTGCCCAGCGTCACCTTTGCCATGATGTTTTCTCCTTTGCATTCGATCTAACATTGGTTGTTTGATTATTATAACATTATAACACCCGGAGTCGACCGGAAGTCAAGCGTTTTTGAGGTCTTACCCTGAAATGAGTTTTAAGTCCGGTATATTGTACAGTTGATTTGCTATCGTATATATGCAGACAGGTTTGATCCGGTAATTTGCAGAGTCATTTTTCCACGTGCCGTGCAGGAAAGGAACATTAAAATGAGGGACATATTTGAAAGCCTGTTTTATGGTGAGATAGCACCCCCGGATGATGTACTGACCAACAACCCGGAATACACTCTTGCTTTGGAGAACACAGTGGAACTGGAGGAAAGGCTCAAAGAGATTCTGGATGACAACGGAAGGTCTTTGCTCAATAGCCTTTTGGATGCTGAGGCAAAGATCCAGTCGATCATCTCACGGGAGTGCTTTGTTGACGGTTTTAAAAAAGGCATAAGAGTCGTTGTTTCTGCTATCGCAAACGGCAAAGGGCAATAACTTTTGCTTTTTCATATCCTGTGTTATAATGTTATCTAGAAACAACCAAAAAATGACATATTTGGAAATTGAATGCTATATGAAAAAGTTGCTAGTCAGATTGGTGTACGCGTTAGCGTCGGTGATCAGCTTATCGCTGCTATGCCTTAACCTGTACTCATTTGCGGTTTGGCTGATGGAAAGAAAGGTCTCGTTCTCCAATATAGCCGGTTTCACGGCGCTTTTTTGCCTGTTTGCATTTTTGATCTATTTTCTAATATCGACAAGGTTCGTTATGCTCATTAAGAGCGGTGCCTTATTTATCATTTCTCTTTTTTTACTCTCATTTGCTTCAAAGGCACTGTTTGTTGTCGGAATTGACACGCCGCAGTACTCTGACTATGTTTTACTGTTGGATGCAACTTGCGATATCGCGGAAGGGACCCGCAATTATTTGCAATTGCCATATTTTCAATTATGGGCGTATCAGACCGGTTTTCCGGCTTTCATGTCCATATTTAGCAAGCTGTTTGGAGGAAATGTTACGGCGCTCTTGTTCATTAATTGCATGTTTGCGGCCGGAACCAACGTACTTGTCTACTGCATCGTACGATTGAGGACGGGCGAGAAGCCGGCAAGGGTTGCGGCAGTCATATACCTGGTTTTTCCTTATGTGTTTGGGATGTCATCGATTTATACAAACCAGCACATTGCGACTTTTCTTTTCTATCTGGGGACTTATGTAGCCTTCAGGTTCGGCAAGTCATGGATTATCGCACCGCTTACAGCCGGTTTTCTAATTGCTTTTGGGAACTCGATCAGGCCCGAGGGCATTTTATTTGTCGCTTCCGTTGCGGTTTACGTCTTATTTGAAATACTGAAAGGCGGATCGGATCCGGGATCCATGGCCGGAAAATTAGAGAAAGGTAAGAAATTAAAAAGGATAATTCTAAAGGCAGAAGGCAACAGTGGCACCGGCAGTCAAGTCCCGCCGTATGCAAAAGGCGAAGCCGAAAACAATTATCTCAGTAATGCTTCCGGGAAAATCGACGTAAATGAAATAAAGAAATCCAATGTAAACAGAGTCAAGCTGGTCAGGGGGATAGTGGTTATCGCGTCATATTTACTGTTTATAAACATTGCCTCCCGAATATTCATCTCTTCCGGTTTAAACCCCAATGGGTTGACAAACGGGTTTCCGCTATACAAGTTTGCCGTTGGACTGAACCACGACAGCAACGGCTGCTATTCAAAAGATGACGTAAGGACGCTGCTCAGTATTGATGACGAATCGGAACGCGATGCCGAAGCCCTCAGGCTGATACGTGAAAGACTGTCGGTCCCGGTCACATCGTTTATTCGACTGTTTAAAAACAAAGCGTCCGTAGTATGGACAGCTAAGTGGAGATATCCGGCTTTCAACGGTATAAACAATGATAGTGCCTTTGATTTGCACCTGCTGAGAATATCGGTGGGACGGCTGAATACAGCGATGACATTTTTTGATTACCTGATATACCTGCTATGCTTCCTTGCGACGTCTGTGTCCTCGCTGTTGACTGCTGTTGGCAAGAGGGATGCGGCATCCCCGTTTTTCATGATCCTCTTTGTCTCCGCCTTTGCGGTGTACCTCCTAATTGAAGTGCAATATAGATATGCATATGTCGCAATGCCTGCCTTGCTCATATGGGCAGCTGAAGGGATCGGAGCTTCATTCGGCGGCCTATTCAACGGCAAGCCCGGCAGTATCAAAGCCGATGATGACCTTCGTCCCGACACCAACCTCTGATTCGATCGCTATCGTATGACCGAGCTTTTTTATGATTTCCCTGCACAGGTAAAGCCCGATCCCGGTAGCCTTTTTATCTTCGCGGCCGTTATAGCCGGTATAACCTTTGTCGAAAACACGGGGGAGGTCCTCCTGTGCTATCCCGATACCGGTATCTTCAATGATTACTGAATTGTTTGTACTGTAGATCGAAATCGTGCCTGCCTTTGTGTACTTGAGGGCATTGCTGAGCAGCTGTTCGAAGACGAACTGGAGCCACTTCTCGTCAGTATGTACTTGAAGGTCGGGCGGTGAGTAGTTGAACCTGATTTTCTTGAGTATAAATATCCGGGAAAACTTCCGAACGGCCTGCCTCAGGATCGCGTCAAGATCATATTTCCTGATCACAAAGTCGTTTATCCCGCTGCCCAGGCGGACATATGACAACACCGTTTCCACGTATTGCTCTATTTTGAAAAGCTCGGCAGACAGGTAGTTTTCGGAGATTTCCTGACTCTGCAGCAGCAAATGCATGGCGGATATGGGTGTTTTTATCTGGTGCGCCCATATGGTGAAATAGTCTTCCAGATCACGCATCGCGGTATCCGAGTTCGAAAGCAGGGTTTTCTTATCCCTGTCCAACCGCATCAAAAGCTTTTGATAATCAGACTCGATAAGCGAACCGGGGTCCGGCAAAAGATCGAGGGAGAACTCTTCATCGACCAGTCTTTTGAGTATCCTGTGCCTTCTGACAAAGCTGAGACAATCAAATAAGCTTATAGCGACGGTGGATATCAGGGCAAGCAGGGTAGTATAACCGATCGCCTCCAAAAGCGGGCAGTACAAGCAGAAGAGCGCTATGTAAATGGCTGAAACTACCGCCGGAAGAACTAGCAGTTTATATCTGGCCTTCAGCCACGACAAAAAAACGTTTCCATACATACTAATTCACCATATATCCGATGCCTTTCTTGGTCACAACGAAGTCTTCGAGCCCCAAGCGCTCCAATTTCTTACGGAGCCTCGCTATGTTGACCGAAAGGGTGTTTTCGTCAACGAACTCATCGCTTTCCCACAATTTTGCCATCAATGTCTCGCGGGACACTACCTTTCCCTTGTTCCCAAGCAGTACTTGAAGGATGCGGTTCTCGTTTTTGGTCAGCTCGATCATTTCGTCTCCGAAGCTTATGGTGTGTTCCGTGCTGTTGAATATCATTCCGCGGTGCTCGATCAAATGAGGTTGCCCCGCAAAGTCATAAGTCCTGCGGAGGAGTGCCTGCACCTTTGCCAGCATGACCGACAAATCGAATGGCTTTACGATGTAGTCGTCCGCACCCATATTCATTGCCATGATCATATGCATATTGTCCGAAGCTGAGGAAAGGAACATTATCGGTACGCTTGAGATCTTGCGGATCTCGGAGCACCAGTGAAACCCGTTATAAAACGGAAGGGATATGTCCATAAGCACAAGCTGGGGGTCATACCGGACGAATTCCTGCAGGATCGATGTGAAGTCGTCAGCCACCCGGACATCATAACCCCACAGGCTCATATAATCCCTGATAGACTTTGCTATGACCGGATCGTCTTCAACTATGTAAATTTTATACACATTGATCCCCCTAACCGAAAATGGATTCGGATACACAGGCACGCGGATTCGCTCTCATATCGAGGGTTATTATGCAGATCTTATTTGATAACATGATACATGCAAAGATTAAAAAAAGTATAAACAAGTATTCTGAATAGAAACATGCTGCAATAAACCGAAATAGTTCCGAAACATGCTGCAACAAAACGGAATAGTCCTTCTGTAATTATACTATATAAGCGCAAATTACAAAACTATGCAAAATCTCGTCGTATACAAACATGTACGACGAGATTTGCGATAATAAACCAAAAGTATACATCATATCAAATAATACTATTTGTTTATGATGAGTTTTGTCGGACAGCGTCAAGATAGTGATTTTGAAAATGTGCCTGATTTTTATCCGACGATTTTGTAATATGTCCTCGCTGTAAGTGAGTAGACAACGGCGTATACCACAGCAAATACAATGATGGTACCTAAAGTGCAAACAGCAAACAATACTATGTTTGACAAGTTTAGTACGAGCATCAGCTTTGTTATCATTTTGAATGCAGCCGCCAGGTGAACGATCGCTCCGGCAAGCGGGAGGAAAAATACGGTCAGGATCTGGCTCCTTATCGACGTTTTCACTTCGTCCCGGCTCATGCCTATTTTTTGCATTATCTCATATCTTTCCTTGTCCTCATAGCCTTCGGAAATTTGCTTGTAGTAAATTATCAGAACTGTTGCCATGAGGAAGAGCGCACCCAGGAAGAGGCCCAGGAAAAGCAAACCGCCGTACAGAGAGTAGAATTCGTCAGCGGCAGCCTGCCTGCATAGGCTTTGAGAAACATGGTATTCTGCCGTCAGCTCGGCCCCGCTGCTGTCTGTATAGCTGTAACTGTATGGGCGGTTTTTCGATAAAGCCGAAAGCATGCTTGCGTAGCAGCTCCTTATATCCTCATCACTTCCGTCGAGATCGATGCCTATAGACCAAACATAAGAACTGGCGTGGTCACCGTAAGCATCAATCTGTGCTGCGCAGATCGCTTCAAGGTCCTGTTTGTCGGGGACAATAAACACGAAAGCGTCATTGACATATGCGTTATAATAGCCTCCATCAAACGGGAAGTCGTCAAGCCACTGTGCAATGCTATACTTATTGCCAAGTATTGTTACCGAGTCCCAGCTATACGGTCTGACGAGAGAAACTGCCATGACCTGACCCTTCTCAGGTCCGATATCGGATCCGGTCAATTTCTTGTATTCTTCCGCAGTCAGTACTGTCACATATTCCGACTTATAACTGTAGTTTACTTCATTTGCTTCCAACACGGAGACGTTTGCATCAACCGAGAACGAGAGGCTGGTATAATCATAGATAAGTTCAGGTGCCAATGCTGATCTTTCAACTTCTTCAAGCAATATGTTCCTGACTTCCTCGGGCGTTACCGGATGATCCAGAGCGACACTGAAAGATATGTCATTGGGAAAACGGTAAACCAGGGCATCTTCCACGCCGACGTACATACATACCGTAGTTGATATCATTACAAGCACCATGGTTGAGAGGATGCATATGTTCGCAAGGCCTGCCGCGTTCCGTTTCATCCGGTACATCATGCCTGAAACAGATATGAAGTGTCCGGCTTTGTAATAGAAGTTCCTGTTTTTCCGCAGCAATTTGAGAAGAGCGATGCTTCCGGCGGTGAACAGGGAGTATGTGCCGATGATGACGAGGATCACCGCAATAAAGAACAGAAGGAGGGCTTCCAGAGGGGACTCGGTCGTGAGGGCGATCGTGTAACCCCCGCCCAACGTCAAAATGCCTATCACCGTGATGAGCCATTTTGTTT